>Ga0222668_1000040_pt1 | contig 101051 bp, 73 predicted proteins | sample AntAcemetagen728_FD_179823 | JGI IMG/M metagenome (GOLD analysis project Ga0222668, IMG submission 179823) | Saline water microbial communities from Ace Lake, Antarctica - #728 | ecosystem: Environmental > Aquatic > Non-marine Saline and Alkaline > Saline | place: Antarctica: Ace Lake...
GTTCGGCGGTTTAGCTCTCGGCGTCGGTCTGCTGGTCGATAATTCGATCGTGGTGCTGGAAAGTATTTTCCGCAAGCGGGAAGATGGCCTTGATCCCATAACTGCCGCCATCGAAGGGACGGATGAAGTCTCTTCCGCCATTATCGCCAGTACCCTGACTACACTGATTATTTTTCTGCCTCTGGTATTTATTCAGGGAACAACGGGAATTCTGCTGCACCAACTGGCGTGGGTTGTTTCGTTCTCTCTGATCTGCTCCCTCTTTGCCAGCCTGACACTGACCCCGGTCATGAGTGCCTACTGGATCCCCGCTGAGACAAATTCAACCCACTCGCGATGGACGAAACCTTGGTTTGCCTTGATTGATGCGTTCCACAATAGCAACCATAAATTCCTACTGTTTTTGGAACGAATCTATGAGCGAATCTTATGCTTCAGTCTCAAGCATTCCACTATAACCGGTTTTTTGCTTTTACTCTGTTTTACTGCGACACTAGGCTTATCGCCGCGCATTAAAACGGAATTTCTGCCCAAAACAGACGAGGGTGCCATCAATATTTTTGCGAGAATGGCAGCCGGTATTCAACTCAGAAAGCTAGACCAGCAAACCCGTTTTTTGGAACAGGCTACCATCAAGTCCGTTCCGGAAGCAGTCACTGCGGCATCATTTATCGGCGATAGCGCTGATGATGCAGACCGCTGGAACCGTACGACAGTACGAATCCAGCTCTTACCTCGGAGCGAACGAAAACGGGATATTGAGGAAATACGAAAAGCACTCGACGATGCCATCGGCCCCATTCCCGGCATGAAATTTCAGGTAAAAGCACAGACTGAAATGATGCTGATGAGAATGATCAGCAGAAGAGGCGGCGGTGATCTCGTTGTCCAGGTTGCAGGACACAATCTGCAATTATCACAAAAAATTGTCGATCAGGTCGTGGAAGTCATGCAACAGATTCCCGGTCTGATCAATGTCGAAGCAGAAATTGCAGACCAGCGACCAGAACTGACCGCTGCAATCGACCGTGATAAAGCAGGACTTCTGAAAATCAGTGTGCAGGATATCGCACAAACTCTTGAAACCACCATTCAGGGAACTGAAGCCACCCTCTATCGCGAAGATGGTGATGAATTCTCCGTCATCGTACGACTACGCGAAGCAGACCGCAATCGCCTTTCAGATGTACAACAAGTAGGCGTCACCACGGCGACTGGTAAAACGATTCCTTTGAAAAACCTGTTGCAATTTAAAACGGGCGAGGCACCGGTTGTGATTGAACGACAGGAGCAGCAGCGTGTCCTGCGCGTTTTTGCTGATGTGGAAGGCAGAGACTTGGGCAGTATCGTTCCCGAACTGGAACAACATCTGAATTCGATTCAGATTCCCTCCGGTTTTTCGATCAGAGTCGCTGGTGACTGGGAAGAACAGCAGAAAAGCTTCAACGCTTTGAAACAGGGGTTTGTTCTGGCAATCGTCTTGATGTATATGGTGATGGCTTCCCAGTATGAATCATTGCGAGATCCGTTTTATATCCTGTTTTCCGTTCCTCTGGGTATGATCGGTGTGATCTGGGTCTTTGTTTTTACAGACACGACTTTGAATGTTCAATCTTTCATCGGCATCGTCGTTCTTTCGGGAATTGTCGTGAACAATGCGATTGTGCTGGTCGATTATATCAATCAGTTACGTCGACGTTTGCCTGAAAAACCGCTTACCGAATTGATTATTCAAGCTGCCACACGACGGTTCCGCCCCATTCTGATGACCACACTCACCACAGTCCTGGCGATGATGCCGATTGCTCTGGGATGGGGTGAAGGCGGAGAATTACAGGCCCCCATGGCGCGGGTTGTCGTCGGTGGGTTACTGGCTGGTACCATCATTACGCTACTGGCCATTCCTCTGATCTATCAAGCCTGTACAATGCCTGTAAAAAAAGAGACGAAAGAAACGGAAGGAACGATCGCGAAAGGCGCGCTACTCACCCCGCCAATAAAATCCACTTGAAAATCCCGGTAAATGCGGTCTGCGATAGCATCAAATCAGTCAGAGTGGCTATAATACGCGTCTAGAAGATTGACTGGCATTTCTCCTTCAGTTCTTGAATTGCCTACTGCAATCAGACCGGCATCTATCTCATCTGTGGGCCCCTGGATAATCATTCTGAGCATGATGAATCAAAAACCTTCTCTCATTTCTGAACCGATCCCGTACAAATCGCTTTTCCCCTGGCTGCATCTATTTCGCGTCTTTCGACTGGCTGTCGATTTTCAGAAAATTTTGCTCGCCTCAGCAGCAATTCTGCTTTTGCTGTTAGGAAATCAGCTATTTAACAAGCTGCCTTTTGCGCCGCCGACGCTTCAGGTAGAAATGTCACAACAGCTCCACCAGGAGACTCTATTCCCTCCCCAGTCCCCCCAGCGTTTAATACAACCACCTAATAAGCTGCAAGATTTTGGGAAAATTCTCAGAAACCCAACAGGTCTTTTTCTGGTGGAAAACCGGTTTCTATTAGAACCGATGTCGTTTTTCACCAAGCCTGTCTTAATTCTCTTTCAGCCGGGCGCCAGTTGGAGTTCACTGGCCTATGCGACTACGCAACTCCTCTGGGCAATTATTGTCTGGGCGGTCTTTGGTGGCGCAATTACCAGAATTGCCGCCATTCAATTTGCACAGGATGAACATATCGGCTTCCTGGCCGCAATACGTTTTTCAACGAAACGCATCCTTTCACTGGTCAGCGCACCTCTGCTCCCATTTGCCGGAATAGGCTTCTTCTGGTTTTTATGCCTGTTGATCGGCCTGTTTGGCAATATTCCAGAAATCGGAGTGAATATTGTCAGTCTACTTTGGGGATTGGCTTTCCTGTTCGCGTTAATAATGAGTTTGATTCTGCTGGTGACCTTAGCAGGCTGGCCTCTGATGCTGACGACCATCAGCGTCGAAGATAGTGACGGATTTGATGGTTTAAGCCGTATCTTCAGTTACTTGTTCGGACGCATCTGGTATTTCCTCTGGCTCGTAATTGTCACACTCTGCTACGGCTCAGTCTGTTTCTTCTTCACCCAACAGCTGCTTCAACTGAGTTTGCACCTCTCCTTCTGGGGCATCAGTTGGGGCATGGGCGTCGAACAAGCAGGAAATCTGATCATTCAAAATCAGAGTTCGCTCGCAACATCGATTTCCGCAGCCTGGGGAATCATCCTCAGCACTTTATTCTCCGGATTCATTGTCAGTTTTTTCTGGTCAGCTAATACCGTCATCTATTTTCTACTGCGAAAATGTGATGATGGAACGCCTCTGGATCATGTGTATCGCGCAGAAGAGGATGAAGCGCAGGCAGACGAACTGCCTCTGGCGGGTGTTGCCAAATCAGGCGCGCCTGTGATTGAGCGACCTGTCACACCAGAACATCCAAACGGGGATGATCAGGACGAAACACCATAAAAGGCAGGCGGTTTACAAGACCAGTCATTTGTCAGAGAGCGAAGCGAATGACTTCCCGCTGCGCTGAGGCATCAGAAGAACATATAGAAACCCGGTTCCGGCTGCTTACCAGCGGAATAGACCCGTTCCCCACGCCAGACCTGCTCCAAACCCACTCATCAGAATGGTATCGCCGCGGTTAATCAATCCAGCGTGGAATGCTTCATCGAGGACAATCGGAATTGACCCGGCAGAAGTATTTCCATACTTGTCCAAGTTGATGAAGACTTTTTCCCGGGGAATCCCCAGTTGCTCACAAGCCGAGTCAATGATGCGAATATTGGCCTGGTGCATCAAAAACAAGTCAACATCATGCACGCTCATGCCGGTTTTGTTCAACATCAGGTCAATCGAATCAGCGACTGTCCTGACGGCCCATTTAAAAACGCTACGGCCATCCATATTTAAAAAATGGCGGCCTTCTTTAATATCTTCCGCTGTCACAGGGTTACGTGTACCGCCGGAAGGCCGATCCAGCAAAGAACAGCCACTCCCATCAGAACCGGTCTGATAACAGGTCAATCCCTGATGAGGATCTCCCTTGGCAAGCAATACAGCACCAGCCCCGTCTCCAAACAGAGGAGCAACGCGGCGATCTTCCGGATTGACGATACGGCTGTTGCAGTCTCCGCCAATCACCAATGCCAGCTTGCTGTTACCCGTTGCGACGTATTGAGCCGCAGTCACTAATGCGTACATGAATCCTGCACAAGCCGCCTGTAAATCGATGGCAGGTGCATCAAGGCCTAACCGGTCCTGAACCAGACAAGACACGGAGGGACACTGAAAGTCTGGCGTAAACGTGCCAACGATGAGCAAATCTATATCTTCAGGATTCACGCGTGCTGCACGAATTGCCTTTTGTGCTGCTTCGTAGCATAAGTCACTGGTCGCGATCTCCGGCGGAGCGTGGCGACGTTCTAAGATTCCTGTTCGTTGTTCAATCCATTCCGGGTCAAAACCAAAACGTTCCTGTAGATCCTGATTTGTAACGACATTGTCAGGTACGTAAGATCCACTCGAAACAATTTGCACTCCCAACAATGAATTAGTTCTTTGACTAATCACCTGGCGACCACGCTTGCTCTCTGTTTTTTTCTTCTCAGACGACAATTTCATCTGCTCATTCAGCAGCCCGGATGCATCCAGAACTGACTCAAGGTCAGATGATTTAACCTGATTTTTTGATTGATAGTTTAAAGAAATTTTGTGCATTTTCCTGACATCCTTATTCAGCAATTGTCGAACTCTCATAATTGATAGAGTTCAAACTCCATTCAACACGAATCCTATCGTGATGCAGCACAATTCTACCCGATACAGGATCTTATCACAAAAGAGAACCTGTTAGAAATGCAGATGTACTAACTGATTATTAAGGCGTTCCCGCATTGATAACCGATGAGCGATAATGACTGGTTGTGAGAAAAGAAATGATCCAATTTCACTAGTCATTGCCAGTTGTGGCTAATCCCAAATTTACAGACAACGACCGCAAAGTATAGCGTTTCATAAAATTGGAAACTAGCGAAATATAGAAAATTCCAGTTTTCGTATAATATAGGTAATATTTACTGCTCTGCAAATGGACATAATTACCCATTTTCTCATATTTTTGCGTTAAATCCTAATCTGTACTGGATCTAGAGCCCCTTGAAGCAAATCTCCCCAAGCCAATAATCAACAGCGGTAATGCGATTTTCAGGCAACTTCTTCCTGGAATGGCTGATTAGTAATCCGATAACGTAACTCTGCTTCGAATTCCGCTTCCAGGTCCTGCGTCCGTTTCACTTCCACGCTGACGCCATATCCACGGGTTTCAAGGACACGTGCCCTGATCGGCGTGCCAAATTCAAAATCACACGATACAGTTAAATTTCCCTCCAGAGCGGGGAAAAGTCCGATATGAACGACGCTCACTTTCTGGTTCCCGGCAAACTGAATTAGTGTCCCGCCTTCCACGACTTCAAATCCCTCCGGATCTGTCGCACGATTCATCCACTGTGAACAGTTTTCCCTGCTTTCATCGATCTCTTCCGTTTCCTGAGCTGATTCTCCCTGCCCTAACAAAGCCTCAAACAACGCTTCGTTGTCCGCTTCAATGATCCCCGGCTCCGCTTCTGCCAATTCTTCCTCTGGAATATCAGTCTGCCTTCGCCTGGAAACGATCTGACTCTGATTTTCATGAGCAAGAAGATCAGAATCATTTTGCTGCTTGAAGGGCAGGAGTTCCGCAGCGGGATATTTCGCCCCTTCGCGATGAATTAACTCCAGGACTCCTGCGAACGCCAAGAAATAAACCAGGCTCAGCATCAATCCCCCAGTGACTGTCAATCCCCCGGCAGGTAACATCGCCAGCATTCCAGCCAACACCGGCAGAACGATCGCCAAAGTGAAACCCTGCTTTTGGTTGCCTGAAAAACTCATTAACCGTAGCGCGCGGATCAAGAGCAGTGTGCCGACCGAACAGCACGACAGCAGACCGCCGATCGTCAGGAGAGGTAATAGACTCTGCTGAATCTGAAAGACGCCCATCGCCCGCATGACAAGTAAACTACCCGCGATGAACGAATTGAACGTGAGGCAAAAAAAAGGGAAAAGCCATCTCAAATGAGACGACTTTCCCTGATGAGATCTATCCTTGAATTGACCGTGCTTTGTGTCTTTCATATCGAGCATCCTCCATTCTGCTCGGCGAACGTTGCTTCAAAAAGTCAAACAACGTCTGAGTTTATGAAATGGCAAACTGGGGTTCATGAACCTCAGCTCCCAATCCGGCAGCGTCTCTCAATTCAGCAGCTTTGTCCGTGGCTTCCCAGGTGAAATCAGGATCATTACGTCCAAAGTGTCCGCCCCAGGTTGTTTTTCTGAAGATGGGACGACGTAACTGTAAATGTTCGATAATTCCCTGTGGATTCAGTGGGAAGAGTTCTCTGACCAGTTCCGAAATTTTTTCTTCTGGAATGACCGAGCTACCTTTGGTATCAACGTAAATACTGGTTGGTTCTGCAACACCGATGGCATAAGAAAGCTGAACTTCGCATTCCGAAGCCAACCCTGCAGCCACAATATTTTTCGCGATATAACGTGCCATATAGGCCGCGGAACGGTCGACTTTAGTGGAGTCTTTACCGCTGAAAGCGCCGCCGCCGTGACGTCCCCAACCGCCGTAGGTATCGACGATGATTTTTCGTCCTGTCAAACCCGCGTCTCCATGAGGGCCACCAATCACGAACCGACCGGTTGGATTGATATGGTACTTTGTTTTCTCACTCAAAAATTTTGCCGGTACGATTTCTTTGATCACATTTTCAATGATGAATTCACGAATTTCTTCCTGAGTCACATCGTCAGTGTGTTGCGTTGAAACCACAATCGCCGAAACCCCAACAGGCTTGCCGTCTTCATAATCGACTGTGACCTGACTTTTACTGTCTGGTAATAACCAGTTTACTTCGCCATTCTGTCGAATTTCGGTAAGCCGATTCAAAATCCGATGAGAAAGAGCAATCGGAACTGGCATATATTCTTCTGTCTGATTGCAGGCATAACCGAACATCAACCCCTGGTCTCCTGCCCCTTCCGCATCAACGCCTTGTGCAATATCTGCACTTTGTTGATGCAGCTTTACCAGAACTTCACAGGTGTCAGCATTGAAACCGATATCATTGCTGGTATAGCCAATGTCCCGAATCACATCGCGGGCAATCTTCTCGTAATCTACTTTCGTATTACTGGTGATTTCCCCTGCAAGTACAACGAAGTCCGTTGTACACAAAGTTTCACAAGCAACGCGTGAATACGGATCGCCAGCCAGCAACGCATCCAGAATACCATCTGAAACCTGATCAGATACTTTGTCGGGATGCCCCATACTGACAGATTCACTTGTGAACGAGAAATTAGCCATGCGTCACTCCACCTTTATGCATTTAACGTGGTCATGAAATGTGTTGAGCCCGAATTCGGACTGACTGTCGCGTTTTTTAATTCGCTTAAATCTTTGATATTTAACATTATAGACTGTATCACCTTTCAAAAAGCGATCCAGCAAAAACTATTTGTAGATAATTGTAGAGCCACCCTATGCAGTCAACAAGAGTTCGTCCCCTCCAGCTTCACGTTTTGAACAAGGTTTCTCAAAAGATCCGTCCTGTTTTCAGCGGTAAGTCATAAAACTTCCTCTGAAATACTAAGCAGCACGCTCACAGGAAACCGCTTCTGAATCTGCTACCAGAGGAACAATTAACTCTACTGTTCGATGTGTAGCCCCCCGCTGATTCAACACGAAATTCTGTGCTCGCTGCCCCTGTTCCGTCGCTTGTTGTGGATCTTCCAGCCAGTCTGTGAGAGTGTCAAGTAGTTCTGTCTGATCCTGCACCACCGTAGCTGCCTGGTGCTGAAGCAAGGCGTCGACCACGTCTTTAAAGTTCCAGGTATTGGGACCAAACATCAAAGCGGCACCATAACCTGCCGGCTCAATCATATTTTGTCCGCCGCGCTTCGTCAAACTGCCTCCCACGAATGCGAAATCAGCTAATCCCCAACAGGCCTTCAATTCTCCTAATGTATCCAACAGACAAATCGCCGGTTTTTCACTGGTAGAAAAAGGCAGCACGGTACCGAGTTCAGCTAGCCGTCGCTGACTGCGACGAATTAAGGGCAATCCGTAACTTTTCACAATCCTGGCAACTTCTTCAAAACGCTCCTGATGTCGGGGAACCAGAATTAATCGCAGATTCGGAAACCGTTTCCTGGCTTCCAGATAAACATCCAGTGCAATCCGCTCTTCGGGAAACTGAGTACTCCCCGCGACCAGAATCATCTGCGATTCGTTCAAATGAAATGCGGTTTTCAATTCTTTCGATAACGAATTGTCCCGCTCCACCTGAATCCCATCAAACTTGATGGAACCGGTGACATGAATTCCATTGGAATTACCTTTCAAATTCTGAAACCGTTCAGCATACGCTTCAGTCTGAGCGGCGATCAGTTGCAGGCGGTTCAACAGCGGACCAACCAATTTGCGAATTCGCCAATAACCACGAAAACTCTTCTCGCTCAAACGGCCATTGATAATAGAAACGGGGATCTTCAATTTGTCTGCCGCCAGAACAAAATTCGGCCAAAGCTCCATTTCAACCAGAAATACCGCCGTCGGTCGTACACGCTTAAATGCACGCTGCACTGCCCAGGAAAAATCCAAGGGAAAATAACAGATGTTATGTTGGGGAAACTTCTCTTTCGCAACGGAAAACCCGGTATGAGTCGTTGTCGTAACGAGAATCTCTGCGTGAGGTATCTTCGCTTCCAAAGCTTCCAATAAAGGTGGCAGTTGAAGCACTTCCCCGACACTGACGGCATGAAACCAGAGGCAAGGCCCGTCATTCTCCCGCACAGGCAGACTACCCAGAAATTTTTGGGCCCAACCAGACCTATATTTTTTTAGAATCAAGACTCTGTAGAAAATCACAGGCGAAACGACCGCCAGCAACAGGCCGTAAGCAAGATTCAGACAGTACGATAACAAATGCACGGGATTCCATTCCCTTACCAAAGATTGGTTACATCATTTTTTGAAAACTACAGATTCTTTCCGCAACACTTTTTAAACTTCTTCCCGCTCCCGCAAGGGCAAAGATCATTTCTGCCGACTTTGGGTTGTTGGTTTTTAATGGGTTCGATCGACTGCTGGGCAGGCTCCGGAGCACTCTCTCCCTCTCCCACAGGCTCATCATAGTTGAAATCGTCCGTAACCTCTTCATGCACTGTCGAAGTCACCTGCCACAAAGAACCGACAAAATCGGGGCTCTGTTTTTCCAAACGGAAGATCGCGGATGTCACTTGTTGACCAATCCGCCCCCACATTGCATCAAAGGCTTTCATCCCTTCGCGACGATATTCAACTTTGGGATCTTTCTGGGCATATCCGACCAGACCAATCCCGGACCTTAAGTGGTCCATATAATACAAATGATCTTTCCAGGACGTATCCAGAACTTCCAGAATCAGCGAACGTTCTGCCTGACTGAGCTCGGGACGATATCGAGAATTATAAGCCTGATACAAACGCGAACGGACCTCGTTATCTGATAACGGCTCCAGCTCTTCGGTCGTGATATCGAGTTCCAGTTCCTGATTGGCCCATTCAACCAATTCACCTAAACCCGGCTTCTGCTGACCTGCAGGAACGCCATTCCCTGAGGAAGCAGAACCTTCTGAAGAATTTGCCTTTGTGAGAAACTGTTCGATTTGCGAAGAGGCTTCCCCGTTCACAAATACCTTTTCGCTTTCCGCAGACAGAATGTTCTGAATTTCATTGATGGGTTTGCCTTTGAGCGCTTCCAGCTCCAGTTCAGACCGAAATCTGGTATTGGCCCACTTCACCAGACCGACGCGGCTATTCGATTCATTGCCCGCCTGTTGGTTCCCCAGGAAATTATACATCCCAACGGTCACGGGAAATGTAACTTCTTTTTCCCGATACAATTCGTTGACTTTTTCGAGAATTTTCGCTTTCACTTCAGGAACACTCAGGTCCTTAAAGTCTTCCGGATTTGATTCGATACCAAACTGATAATCCAGATATCCTGTCAACGAACGAGAACCCCAGTCCTCATCAAGAAACGCCTCGAGTGGTGTAAAATCGATGCGACCAATGGATTTCTGCGCGTGATCATACATCGTCTGATGCAAGCCATCGCGACCAACTTTCTTCAACTCGCGTTCATTCAGATTCAGATTATAATGTGCATTCGCCCATTTAGAGAGTGCCTGCCAATTCCAGTCATCTTCGTATTCTTCAGGAAGATTTTCGTTGATCTGTTCGGCAATTAAATCGTCAGCCTGCAGACTGGCTTCATCTTTGAGATAACCAACCAATTGATCGTAGGTCATATCGTGAACATTGCCAGCCTCTACATCGATGTGGGCTTCCTGGCTGCACCAGGCGGCAATGGTATCCCAGCGATAATTACTGTCGAGCAAACGCTCGCATTCTTCATCAATCTGCCGTTCAATCATTTCAATAATCAAATCGCGACAATTGCATCCATCTAATATCTGCTGACGATATCCATAAACGGTTTTACGCTGTTCGTCCATCACTTCATCGTATTCGAGCAGATGCTTACGTTGCTCAAAATGGCGTTCTTCGACTTTCTTCTGCGCGCCTTCAATCCGCTTGGAAACCATTCCACTTTCAATGGCTTCCCCTTCTTCCATCCCGAGACGCGCCAGAATATTCTTGACCCACTCGCCGGCAAACACACGCATCAGCTTGTCTTCCAGCGACAGGAAGAAGCGGCTGGATCCCGGGTCACCCTGACGGCCTGACCGACCGCGTAACTGCAAATCGATCCGGCGGGAATCGTGACGTTCAGAACCAATCACATGGAGGCCCCCCAAATTGGTGACTTCCTCGGCTTCGACATCCATCCCTTCGCGTTTTTCAATGTCTTTGACCAGTTGATCCCATTCTGATTTAGGCACCTCTAGTCGAGAATCATATTTCTGGCTCAATTCATCCCAGGCGATGTGTTCGGCACTTCCACCTAATATGATATCTGTACCACGACCTGCCATATTCGTGGCGATCGTTACCGATCCTTTTCGTCCTGCCTGAGCGATAATTTCCGCCTCGCGCTCATGGTGTTTCGCATTCAGTACATTATGAGCAATCCCATATTTACTCAGGCGATGACTGACGATTTCGGACTGTTCGATCGAAACCGTTCCTACCAGAATCGGACGTCCTTCCTTATGAACTTCCCGCACTTCATCGGCAATCGCAGTCCACTTTTCTTTTTCTGTCTGGTAAATCACATCCGGATAATTAATTCGCTGCATCGGACGGTTGGTGGGAATACTCACCACATCCAACTGATAGATTTTCCAGAACTCCTCTGCTTCGGTCATAGCCGTACCGGTCATCCCGGCCAGCTTGTCGTACAGTTTGAAGAAGTTCTGCAGTGTAATCGTCGCCAGAGTCTGCGACTCTTCCTTAATTCGAACTCCCTCTTTGGCTTCCACAGCCTGGTGCAGACCATCGCCCCACTGCCGCCCCGGCATCAAACGACCGGTGTGATCATCAACGATAATCACTTCTCCCTGCTGCACAACATAATTCACATCACGCTTATAAAGATGATGCGCCTTGAGTGAATTATCGATTAAATGCGGCCACTCCATATTGCCCGCGGTATAAAAACTTTCTACGCCGGCGAGTTCTTCCGCATGTTTCACACCTGCATCGGTCAGATGGCAGGTATGTTCTTTTTCCTTGACTTCGAAATCGACTACCGGGGTGAGCTTGAGCGCAACCGAATTTGCCTTGGAATATTTTGTCAGGTCATCCTGAGCCGGCCCGGAAATGATCAATGGCGTTCTGGCTTCATCGATGAGAATATTATCGATTTCATCGACAACGGCAAAATTCAGCGGCCCCTGTACCTGCAACTCTTTCACAGGTTTCATATTGTCCCGCAGATAATCGAAGCCGAACTCGTTATTCGTTCCATAAGTAATATCGCGGCCATAATGCTGCTGTCGCTCTTCCGGTCCCATGCGAGACTGGATTGCTCCCACATTCAAACCCAGCGCAATATGAATCGGTCCCATCCATTCCATGTCACGCTGTGCCAGATAATCGTTCACCGTCACAATATGCACTTTACCTGAGAGTGCATTCAGAAACGCAGGCAAGGAAGAAACCAGCGTCTTTCCTTCCCCTGTCACCATTTCAGCGATCATGCCTTTATGCAGGAAATAGCCCCCAATCATCTGGACGGGGTAATGCCGCATATTCAAATTGCGCCGCGCAGACTCACGCACGGCTGCAAAGGCATAGGTCAGAATATCATCTAACGTTTCACCGGCTTCCAATCGCGCACGCAATCGCGATGCAGCCTGTTGCAATTCTTCATCTGAAAGCTTCATCAATTCGGGTTCGAAACTGTCTATTTCAGCCAGCATCGAACCGGACGCGATTTCGTCACTACCTTCTTTGTTTCTGACAAATCCCAGCTTTCGAATTTGCCGCTCGTTCGATGATCCGAACAAACCAGTTAGAAATCGTTCTAACCATGTCGTAACAACACTCAGCCATTCACCCAGTTTGTCTAGGAATTCCATTTTTTAACCTGAACTCGAATTCTCGAATAATAGTCTTCAATATTGCTTCTGGTACACTCTAAGTTGACTGTCATACTGGCAGTAACAACTGTCTGCCCCAAAATTTCCGGAGCAGATAACGCCCGGGGATTATCCAGGACCAGAATACATGTAATTTATGTAAGTTCTTCTCTTTCCGAAGTTTATTTACTTTGAAAAGTATGGTCAATGGCGGTATTGACTTCCGTGTTGACCAGAACTTCGTACGATTGAGAGGCTCACTCATACTGGAATGCAACCAATGTGCCAAGTCTGGGGCATTTGTAATATCTACCTCTGGATAATTTAGCGGAAATACTTATATTTCAAGAGAGGGACTTGGCAAGCCTCAAAGAACGTCACATGCCTTAAACCCCTATGGAGCTTACAGATGTATCAAGGCCCTGATGCAGATAAATATCAGGACGGCGGCCCTCCGTCTCCCCCTGCAAAAAATTCCGAAATCATCATCAGCGCAGACACTTACCGACAAAACCGCATCCCCGCAGGCCAAACCCGGACCAGAAAATGGCCCGTTCTGCATGCCACCGATATCCCCCCCATCAATCTCGACACCTGGAAACTCGAGATTGGTGGCCTCGTCGAAAACCCACTCGCATTCAATTGGGACGAATTTCAGCAACTCCCACGTATACAAGTCTTCGCCGACTTCCACTGTGTGACGCGCTGGTCACGACTGGGAAACCTGTGGGAAGGAGTTTCCGGCGATGAAATCATGCAGCGCGCCGGTGTTCGCCCCGAAGCCAATTACGTAATTGCCACTGGCTGCGACGGCGGCTGGACCACGAATCTCCCCTTAAAAGACTTCCGGTCTGAAGACGTCATCCTATGTGATACACATGATGGAGACCCGCTTGATCCCGATCATGGCGGCCCCCTGCGATTGATCGTCCCCCTGCTCTACGACTGGAAAAGCGCCAAATGGCTCACGCGGATCGATTTCATCGCCCACGATTCCCCCGGCTACTGGGAACGCTGCGGCTATCATAATCATGGCGACCCGTGGATCGTTGATGAAAATAACCCCGACGGCGAACGCTTCCAGTCAAAAGACAATATCCCGCCCGGCTATCTTGATTAGCCAGCTTCAGCAATCACGGTCAATCGATTCTTGCGCATGTCGCAAATCTCTCCATTCAAAAATTGCATTGACAATTTCAGGAACCCAAAAATTCTTCGATTCCCCTGCAAAACAGAGATTTTTTTCGGATTGACCCACTCCCGCCCTTCGCGAAACTGTGTCTCAAGGGTCGCGCGCGTGGGAAATTTTATTTCCCGGTAGATCTCTCTCCCCCTGTTGATCTTAACACCATAAAAGTCCCTTGTTTTGAAGCATCTGATATTGAACATTCTGAACAAGTGCCCCAGCTACACCCCCTTTTCAAACCACTTTCAATCAACTTCAGTCCCCCATGACTCTCTGACATCCCACAATCATGCTGATTCATACCGCATTCACTCTTACCTTTCCGCTTGACTCCCCCACGCCGTATTAGATGATCCCAAAGTAGAGCACAACTCACCAACGCTCCCTTTCCGAGAACCCGAGATTCTCCGCAGCAGAAGACACAAGAAACCACATTTTACTTGATGTCACCGGCAGCGTTGATACTAATAAATTCCGCGAACCAAAGCACACGATAAACGACTCTTTTATCATCTATCACAGAGCGACGTACTGTCGTTTTTCTCAACATACGCGTCTCTTTACTCAACACCGCCTCAAACAGCTCAATCAAAATGGTTTGACGTTCGCAATGCATTAATCAAAAAATTCCGGATAAATCAATTTTCATCAATCAACACTCTGCTGCAAAACCAGGCTGTAATCTGATTGAAATTCATCGCGGGCTAAAAAACGTCACTCTATTATTTTCCGCCGACACAACAACTGGCATGACATATGCGATCTCAACATCCACATAAAAACCCTTACCCGCCGATGGATTCCGACAATTCCATCCTGCTTCAAAAAAATACCAGCGAAAGCAAACTGGAAAATGCCATTGTGTTTCTCCCGAAAAGGTCTGTTGTTTTACCTGGGAACCGTTCTGTTCGCATCCAGCCTGGTGATGTCAGGTTGTGGACAGGGACCGCCCCAAAAAGAAATTCGCGTCGAAACTCCCGTAGGCAGACCAGGCTCCTGTGAAAATTGCGAACAGAAAATCCCCAATGTCGTTTCCGAAAACCTGATGACGTTCAACGCCATTCAGCACGTCGTCTGTAATGAAAAGTGCGCGAACGAACTCAAAGAGAAACTTGCCAGACAGTAACGCCGCCGCAATACCTGCATCTGTTACATCTGATGACACCCCAAACTGAAGAGAAATATTTTTACCCATGCAGAAACTTCGCCCCCTTCAACATAAGTACGGCTTCACCTTGATTGAGCTCCTGGTGGTGATCGCGATTATTGCCATCCTGATCGCGCTCCTGCTGCCTGCTGTGCAACAAGCTCGCGAAGCAGCCAGACGCTCGCAGTGCAAAAACAACCTGAAACAAATGGGACTCGCGTTACACAACTACGAATCGTCTCATCGCATGTTCCCCCCCGGACACATGGAATCGGGTGTGGATGGCCCATCATATCGGCATCAATTTAGTTGGATGACCTTCATCCTGCCCTATGTCGATCAAGCCAATGTCTACAATCTGATTGACTTCGACTTAATCGACCTTTCACTTTCTGCCAGCCAGAACCCGGCTTTTCAGCCAGCAGGCAACACGATGATCACCGTCTTCCTCTGTCCCAGTGATCCGGTGGGCCGCGTCAATCCCGAGTGGGCTCCCACTAATTATCTCGCGAACCAGGGTATCGAATGTGGTTGCCGCGGCGCCGACTGCACAGGCTTGTTTGGTCACGACACCTATCTCCGCATCAGAGACATCACCGATGGCACCTCAACCACAATCGCCGTCGGTGAAATTCTCAAAGGCGATTATGACGTCAATACATTAAACGATAATTACATCACCTCCAGAAGTGCAGATGCAATGGATATCGACACCTGCCAGAGTGAACCTCCCAACGCCTCCGATATGGGCAACGTCTGGCTGGGAGGGAACCCTCAAAACAACATGTTCAGCACGAACCGCGTCCCCAACGATCCCCGTATCGACTGCCGCGCTCCCAATAATGCCTGTACTAATTTTGCGGCACGCAGTACACACACCGGTGGAGCCCATCTGTTGATGTGTGATGGCTCGGTCCATTTTCTCTCTGAAAATATCAGCCTGCAAGTCTACCACGCATTAGGCACCAAACAGGGTGGGGAAATTGTCGGGAAATTCTAGCACGAATGAAATTGCTTGCTCTCCAGAGGGCTGAACTCCGGCCCTCTGATTCCAGTAACTCACCAGATTTTTCACTAACGACACACCAGATTACTTTCTACCTCCTGTGAAAGGGAACACGTGCGTTTCATTTATTGGGTTCTCCTCAGTCTGGTTCTGATTCTTTCACCACTAAACGCAGCACCTCCACTGCCTGCGCAGAAGCCGGTTCCGGAAACCAAAACATCTCCCCAGGCCAATCCTGGCGTTCAACGGCTGGCGTTTGTCGGATTGCATGGGGGAATTTTCGAGATCCTGAAACGCTTTGAAGAAGATTACCAGCTTCAACTCGACTATTTCACGGACGAACAACTGGCCAGTGGAACTGTCGACTTCTCACCGTATCGTATTGTCTTTTTCCAGCACGTGCGCGGACAGGATCGCGACCATTACCGCAAGCTGATATCCTCGGGACAAAAGCAAAATCCGGAATTAAAAATCGTCTCCATCTCCGGACTCGCAGAAAAACATCTCCCCCTGCTCACGCAGCAGGGAATCATTGAAAACGACGAAAATCTGAAAAGCTATTACGGTTCATCCCCTGAAAATCTGAGACGTTTCTTGCTGTATGTAAACGTCAAATACCTCAAACAACCGGGAACCATTCTCCCCGCTGAAACCGTCGCACGTTTAACGGGCCTGTATCACCCCGACCATGCAGGTATGTTTCAAAACACCGGCGAGTTTCTGAATTGGATGAAAGAACAAGGGAAAGAAACGGAACAGGTCCCCCGTGTCGTCATCGCCGTCCATTCCACGCATTTGTCCTTTCAACAGCCCAAAGTGGTCAACGCACTGATTCGGCAGTTCGAGAAGAAAGGCGTGCTCGCAGTCGCAATGATCGATGGCGGCCCTGCTTATGAAACCAACATCTTTCAATTCAAACCTCACGCAGTGGTCCATACCTGCCATAGTCGCGAATCCAGTAGCTTCCGCGAGAAACTGGGCGTCCCGCATCTACATTCGATGTTTTTCCGTAAACAATCCATCGAAGAATGGCAAAACAACCTGGAAGGGATCGCTTCTAATGAGATGGCATTACACGTCATCAGTCAGGAATTGCTGGGCGCCATCGAACCCCAAATCGGTTCAGGCACACTGCACGGCGGCGGCAGCCCGGAAGCCTTTACCCCCATCGCAGAACGCATCAACCATCTGGCAGACCGAACGATTAACTGGACGAAACTCGCCCGCACACCCAACGCGGAAAAGAAAATCGCCTTCGTCTATTATGACCGGGAGATGGGCAAAGCCGAATTAATGCGCGGCAGCGCCACGGGCATGTTCATGAACGGGCCACGTAGCCTGATCAATGTTTTGAACCAGATGAAAACGGCCGGCTATTCCCTCTCTCGTATTCCCCAGGATGAAGACGCGCTGATCGAACTCATGCAAAACCAGGGTCGCCAGATCGGTGTCTGGGCGCCCGGCGTACTGGACCGACTCGCACGCAGCGGCAACGCCGTCTTAATCCCGGCTGCCGCCTATAAAAAATGGCTGGAAGAGAAAGTACCCCAACCGCAGCGTGATGCGATCATCAAACATTGGGGACCGCCGCCAGGCAAATTTCTGGTCTGGGAAGATGTGGGAGAAAAGTTCATCGTCATCCCTCGCATTAATCTTGGCAACGTGATTCTGGTCCCACAGCCATTACGCGGCGAAGCCCACGATACTTCACTCGTACACAATAAACTGGTCCCCCCACCCCACAATTATCTGGCAACCTACTTCTGGCTACAGGAAGCATTTGCCGCCGACGCGATGATTCACTTCGGCACACATGGCACCGAATTTCTCCTGCCGGGCAAACCCGTCGGCCTCTCTCCCGCCGATTGGACCGACATGATCATGGGTGCGATTCCCAATATCAACCCCTGGATCATCAACAACCTGGGAGAATCCTCACCCGTCAGACGCCGTGCTTATGCCACGCTGATCAATCATCTGGTTCCCCCGTCCGTCAACGCGGAACTCTCTGATGAATTACTTAATCTGCATAACGACATCGACAAGTGGGTCGTTCTGGAAGAGGGCGCCTTAAAAGAAAAATTCCGTACCTCGATTACCGATCAGTTCCGCAAAGCCCATCTGGACCAGGATCTCCGCCTGCCGCTCAAAGAAGATCAATTGTTGACGCCCGCCGATATCGAACGCGTCCTGGAATATATGCACGATATCCATAACGAAACAACGCCCATCAGCCTGCATGTTCTAGGAGAGGCACCGCCGCGCAATCTGATGCGGCCCTGGATCGTCACCTGCCTCGGAAAACGCTTTCGTGATTCCTTGAATGAAGTCGTGGAAGTTCCTGCAGAAGAAGCCTTGAACCCGGGTGACAAACAGAAATACCTCCGTAAGAAATCTGAAGAAATCGTAACTCTGCTTCTCGAACAAGGCTTCTCTCCCCAGGAAGCCGTGCAGTCGGTCGTTGAAAAACCACTCACAGGCGCGTTGCCGGAAAAAGTTTCCAAAGGCCTCGCACTCGCGTTAACCTTAAACGAAGCATTCACACATACGCACAACGAAGTCGATAATCTGCTCGCCGCCCTGAACGGAAAATATATTCCACCCGGTCCCGGAAACAGCCCCGACCGTAATCCGGCCGTCGTTCCCACCGGCCGCAATATGTATCTCGTCAATCCCGAAGAAGTTCCCTCGCGCCCGTCGTGGCAGATCGGCAAACAACTCGTCGATCAGCTATTAGCCCAGCACCTGAAAGACAAAGGTCACTACCCGGAAAAAATCGCCTTCACTCTGAACTCCTTCGCCACCTTCCAGGATTATGGCGTGATGGAAGCCCAGATTCTATATTTGATGGGCGTCGAACCGGTCTGGGATGAACGTAATCTGGTTGCCGACCTCAAACTGATTCCGTCAGCCGAACTGGGCCGACCGCGTGTCGATGTTTTCATCTCAGCACTCGGTTACTACCGCGACATGTTGCCCACTCGCATGCGGCTGATCGACAAAGCCATTCGGCTCGTCGCCTGCCAGGACGAACCCGATAACATCCTCTACAAAAACAGCCTGCAGGTCAAAGCGGAGCTGGAAAAACAAGGGGTCAAATCAGAGAAAGCAGAACGCCTTTCGCAAGCCCGTATCTTCGGCAGTCCTCCAGGTCAGTTTGGTTCCGCCGGCTACTATTATCTGGTGGAACGTTCGGGCGAATGGGACACACGCGAGGAATTGATGAATACCTATCTCAGCTTTTCCCGCCACGTCTACACCGATGGCATCTGGGGCGAAGAGGCACCTGAAACCTATAACAAACAGATTCAGGGAACCGAAGTATTGATCAGAAGCTGGTCCGACCGCACGCGCAGCCCGCTCTCAAATAAGTACGACTGGTATAAAGGAGGCAGCCTTTCGCTGGCCATCAAACATCTGACTGGCAAAGAACCGGAATGGTTTTTCTCAGATGTCCGCGATCCTGATCAGGCGTCGATGGTCAACGCCGAAGACGCCCTCCGCAAAGACTATCGCGTTCGACTGTTCAACCGCAAATGGATCGAAGGCATGATGAAAGAAGGTTATGCCGGGGCCGACCAGATCGCCGTCCACGTTTCCAATACAATGGGCTGGAAAATCATGCGTGAGAACAGCGTCACCGACGAAACCTGGGAAGAAATCGTCGATACTTATATTCGCGATAAACGCAATCTCAATATCCGGGAGTGGTTTGAATCGGAAAACCCGTACGCCTATCAGGAAGTCACCGAAATCCTGCTCGAGTCAGCCCGCAAAGACTATTGGAAACCCAGCCCGGAAACTCTGCTGGAAGTCGCCACTGAATATGCGAAGTCGGTCGCTCGGCACGGTGAAGGTGGCGGATTGCGTGGCGGCGGAAATAAAAAACTGGAAGCCTTCGTCGAGAAAGTGCTCAGCGCACCTGGCAGCAAAGATCTGGACGCACTGCTTGCCGACTATCAGAAAAAGTCTCAGGAATCGGTCACGCCGCAGGAACCAACGCCCGATCAACTGGCCCAAAAAGAGAACCGCAATACAGACCAGCAAGTGACTCAAACAGAACAGGTGGAAGGCAAAGAACTCATGCCGGCGGAACAAGAGCAGAAACAAGCGACCCCCGCGCAGTATTTGCCTTGGGTCATTCTGGTAATTCTGGCCTGTGGGATTCTTGTTGTGATTGGCTTCTGGGCCGGTCGTGGCATTCCGTCCAAATAACCGTTCAAGGACATAAACCGCTCATGACCTTTCTCATCGAAATCCTCTATACCCTTTCGACCGCACTATTGATCCCGGTGATTTTATTACTGCTGGGATTTGTGATCTGGTCGCTGATGGAGCTGGGAGGTTTTCTGCGCGAATCGATACAACGTAGCTCGAACCAACCCGCATACGAAATCGCGCTGGCAGAGTTCGTTCGACAGCACAAATCTCAATCGGATCGCACCGATTCGAAATTCTTCCAGAAATCAAATTATCCGGGTCTGATCGCATTGTTCGCAATCCGTGCCCGTTTGATCCTAAATTCACCGGAGCAACTGGCCAAACTGGTCTCTGAACTGGAAATCGAAGCCGCCGGTCGTCTGGCTCGCATTAACCTCGGCGTACGGACCGCTCCCATTTTGGGTTTAATGGGCACGCTCATCCCAATGGGCCCTGCCTTAAAAGGACTCACCGACGGCAACATCGAAGCCTTATCCCAAAATCTGGTCGTGGCCTTCAGTACCACAGTCTTAGGTCTGTTTGTCGGCGGCGTCTGTTACACCATGCAGATGTTCCGCCGCCAATGGTATGCCCGCGACTTAAACGAAATCGAATATATTTTTGAACTGATTCAATCGGAGCCCGCTTCCGATTTGCCCCTCGCTTCCTTAAAACGGACCAATCAGCATGCCCTTGAAGCAAAATAGAAAACTGATCGGCCACCGCCGTCTGCTGGAAAAACAGGAAGACGATCCGTTGAGCAGCGTCGCCAATCTATTCGACGTAGCGATGGTCTTCGCCGTGGCATTATTGCTGGCGATGGTTTCGCATTTCCATCTCGAAGACCTGCTGCAAAGCCAGGATGTCACGATCCTCAAAAACCCGGGCACCTCCAAAATGGAAGTCATTCGGCGGAAGGGAAAAGTCATCGAACACTCCCGTATCAGCCAGAATTCAATCCAGGGAGAAGGCGAACGGCTGGGAACCGCCTACCGCCTCAAAACCGGCCAGGTCGTCTACGTCCCCGAAACGGAATGATTCAAAAAAAACGGAAAAACCAACAATAAACGCGCATCAATATGTAGGTCCTTCCCGAACAGCATTTCATTGAATACAATCAATGACTCAACAACGATTTCTTTCTTGAAGATTGATTCAACATGCCTGCGCGCCTCATCAAAGTCTCATTGATTCTGTTCTCTGCGATCGGATTCGTCCAACCGTTACTCGCAGACACACACACCGATGGCAACGCAACTATCCGCCGCAAAGCGGGTGCTTCAGAAATCGTCATCACCACCACCAATCGACTGGCGGGCGCCATTCATTCCCTCACCTGGAACGGCAAAGAATTTATTGACAGCTTCGATCACGGTCGGCAACTGCAGTCAGCCGCCAGCTTCGACTGTAACTTACCCGGTAAGTTCTGGGCAGAACGTTATAACCCGACCGAGGCGGGTTCCCGCTCCGATGGAACAGGAGCCACTTCATCCAGCAGTCTCCTCTCCCTTCACGCAGATGGAAATGAATTGCGCACAACAACCCGTATGGCATTCTGGCTGGCACCCGGTCAGAAATCATCCGGCAGGCTGGCTCTGAATGAAAAGATTCAGTCAGACCATCTGATCTCCAAACACGTTCGCATCGGTTACAAAAAACACGACAATGTCATTGAGTATCTGGCGACATTTACAGTCCCCAGGGGAGAACAACACACCTATGCCCAGTTCGAAGCACTCACCGGTTATATGCCCGCCGAGTTTGAGAAGTTCTGGACGTTCCATCCTGAAACCGGCAAGCTGCAACCGATCAACGACGGTCCCGGCGAACAGAACCGCCCCGTCGTAATGAGCACCAGCGACGGGAACTACGCGATGGGCGTCTATTCTCCAGAACAACCATCGAGCGGCTTTGAACACGCTGGTTACGGCCGCTTCCGCTTCCCGGCTGCGAAGGTTGTGAAATGGAATTGTGCCTTCCGCGTACGCGATAAGCAGGGAATTTCCGCAGGCAAATATCCCTTTCGCGTGTTTGTCGCTGTTGGTACGTTGGAAGACGTCCGCCAGGCGCTGGTGTCACTTGAAAAGGAGCTTCATTGAGGTTATTCACGCGGTTATCAAGACGTATCGATAGCCGGGAATACCAGCTCCCCCGAAGCTGAAGCATTCGCAGTTTGCTATAACTGGCTGCTCCCTCTCCGTACCGACGGCCATTCATAACTCATGTAGCCGTCGGACCAACTCTGCAAGACAGAAGACTCGCGACTACACCCGTGGTGCCGCCGCAAGAACTTCTTCGGACACGCCCGATGCGTATTTCATAAAGTTCTCGTTGAAGGCAGTCGCCAGCTTAATCGCAGTGGCTTTGTACGCACTATGATCGGACCAGGAATTATGGGGCACGAGCATCTTGGAATCGACATTAGGGCATTTGGTCACCGTCGCCGTTCCAAAAATGGGATCCATTTCGGTCGGAGCGTGATTGAGCGTTCCCGAATGAATGGCGTCAATAATCGCCCGCGTGTCTCTCAGGCTGATGCGATTACCCACTCCGTACGCGCCGCCGTTCCAGCCCGTATTGACCAGCCAGACATTCGCATTGTACTTCTTGATTTTATCTGCCAGCAGATCCGCGTACTTCCCTGGATGCCAGACCAGGAACGGCCCGCCGAAGCAGGGCGAGAATGTCGCCTCGGGTTCTGTTACGCCGACTTCTGTGCCCGCGACCTTCGCAGTATAGCCGCTGATGAAGTGATACATGGCCTGCTCGGGAGTCAATTTGCTGACCGGTGGCAAAACGCCGAATGCATCGCAGGTGAGGAAAATCACATCGTTAGGATGATCAGAGAGACACGGAATTTTAGCGCTGGGCATATATTCAATCGGATAAGCACCACGCGTATTTTGTGTAAAACTGGTGTCATCGAAGTCCACATGATGATGCGCCTCGTCATACACCACATTTTCCAGAACCGCACCATAACGTAGCGCCTGAAAGATTTCCGGTTCATTTTCCCGCGAAAGGTAAATCGCCTTGGCGTAGCAACCCCCTTCGATATTGAAAACACCATTGTCCGTCCAGCAGTGTTCATCGTCACCAATCAGATATCGCTTGGGGTCGGCAGAGAGCGTTGTCTTGCCGGTGCCTGAGAGACCAAACAGAATCGAAGAGCGTCCTGTCTGCCGATCCGCGGTTGCCGAACAGTGCATCGACAAAACACCGATTTTGGGCATCAGGTAATTCATCACTGTGAAAATACCCTTCTTCATTTCTCCCGCGTATTCGGTTCCGAGAATCACGATCTCGCCATCTTCAATACTCAAGTCGACGCTGGTTTTGGAAGTCATGCCGGTCGTGAAACGGTTCGCTGGGAATGTACCTGCGTTGTAAATCACATAATCGGGCTTGCCGAAGTCTTTCAGTTGTTCCTCTGTAGGACGAATCAACATATTGTACATAAAGAGCGCGTGATAAGGCCGCGAACAGATGACACGCACCTTAATCTGATATTCGGGGTCCCAACCGGCAAAGGCATCAATCACGTACAGATGCGGGCAAATATTCAGATAATCGGTGGCTCGTTCCCGGTTGCAGAAGAACGCATGCTGATCAAGTGGATAATTTACATCACCCCACCAGATATCTTCTGCCGAGTTTTTGTGTTTGACGACGCGTTTATCTTTGGGAGAGCGACCTGTTTTTTCGCCGGAATAGGCAATCAACGCACCCGTATCCGAAATCGAAGCACCTGGCTCAAAACGAATTGCTTCTTCATACAATATCGAAGGATCGGGGTTCCGCATCACCCATTCCACGTTGATTCCATGCTGGGACAGATCAAACGATTCCATTTCACCACTCCATTCACCTAAATTTAATTAATGATCCCTTCCTCATTCTTAACGAACTTGGATTCGGGAAAGCCCCCTATCAGCGCTAATCGTCGCAAGTTTAATCTCTATCAGTATTTTCACCAATAGAGATTCGCACCTTTGTGTCCGCTTTTATGAAAGCAACCCGGAGGGAAACCTGGCATTAATGCTGTACAGCGAGGCGTTTCAACTCAGGCTCCAAACGCCGCATGGCTTCTGCAAAGTCAACGATTGGCTCATAGCCAAAATCATGACGGGCGCGGCTGATGTCATAATAATGTGAGCTGCTGAGTTGTGATGCCAGAAAACGGGTCATCGGCGGTTCTCCAGAAAGACGCAGAACGCGATACAGAAATTCCAGCACGGCGCCCACCCGCTTCGCCGCTTTGAAGGAAATCTGTTTCTGGACCGGCGGTAATCCTGCAGCCATCAAGAGTTGATTGATCCACTCCCACAATAAAACGGGTTCCGGCTCATTGATAAAATAGGCCTGACCTCCCACCGGAGAATCGGGAAATAACCTGGCGGCAGCCTGTAGATGAGCGGCCGCGGTATTCTCGACATAACTCATCGAAACCAGATTAGTACCGTTACCCACCTGCCGCAAGCGGCCAGATTTGGCACGTTGAATTAATCGTGGAATCAAATGGTTATCGCGGGGGCCCCAGATTAAGTGTGGTCGTAACGCGACTGTTGCCAACCCGTTTTCGCCATTGGCAGCCAGGACTGCTTTTTCCGCAAGCATTTTTGTATGCGGATAATGGCAAAGATAATCTTCGCTATACGGCAGTCGTTCCGTCGCATTCTCATGGGCAGCTCCATCATAGATGACACTTGGCGAACTCGTGTAAATCAACCGGGTCACGCCCTGCTTCTGACAGGCTTCGAGAATATTCAACGTTCCCTGCGTATTGATGCTGTAAAAATAATCCCATGGCCCCCAGATGCCGGATACCGCTGCCGTATGATAAACCGTGTCAATCCCCTCACAGGCGCGCGTGACAACAGCCACGTCGCGAATATCCCCCTGCACCGTTTCCACGTTCAACTCTTTAAGCCGCGGATATTCTCCCCGACAGAGCACACGGACGGTCTCCCCTGCCTCGATCAATTGCTCCACAATATATAGACCAAGGAAGCCGCCTCCCCCGGTAACAAGTACCTTCATCGGATTTGTTTCTCTGCCCAGGGTGCCAGTTTTTCACGAAAGATTTTTACATTATGACGAATATCTACGGGCAAAGAACGATGAAACAATATCGTTTCGATCGATTGCGTTAAAGGATTTGTCTGCCCCAGCACTTTCAGTTCCTGAATCAGTTGATCGCGGGCAGACTGGCTTTCAGGAAAATCGCCTTGTTCCGGTTCCACAATGATCACGGGTTTTTGTGTCGATTGGGAACCGACTCCGACCAGCGCACTACGATAGATGCGCGGATGCTGATTAAAAATAGCCTCACAACAGATTGTGAACATCGGCCCGGCTGCGGTGTGGACCATATGTGCTTTTCGTCCACAGAACCAGAGTTTCCCTGATGCATCACGATAGCCAACATCTCCCATGCGATGCCAGAAGCGTTCCCCCTCCGGAATTTTCGCCAGCCGCGTCGCTTCAGGCCGCAAAAAATATTCGCGTGTTGCCATCGGCCCCTGCACGATGATTTCCCCGATCTCACCTGCGGGAAGTTCTGTCGCCTGTTCGATCGATTCAATCGGTTCATTGTGAATCTCAATGATTTTCACCTGCACGCCCGGAAACGGCGTACCAACACACGTGCCCGCGCCCGACTGTGTTTGCTCTGAAGTTTCTTCAATCACTTCGCGCCCGCAGATCGAAGCGACCGGCAACGATTCGGTAGCGCCATAGGGAGTATTAATGTCCGTTTCCGAATTCGCAAACGTTTTTCGCATGCGTTCGATTACATGCACGGGAACCGGGGCGCCCGCCGACAGGACGCGTTTTAAGGAAGGCAGTTTGATCTGATGTTGTTCGCAATAACGACCGATCCGATTCCACATTGCCGGAGAACCGAAAGCCTGCGTTACGCCTTGATCGTTAATTTGCGCGATGATCTTTTCCGGGTCCACGAGCGCCGGCCTGGTCGGATTCATATCGGGCACGACCGTAGTCACACCCATCGCGGAATTAAACAACGCAAACAATGGAAAACCGGGCAGATCGACCTCACCCGGTTGGATCTGATAATAATCGCGTAACAGATCGACCTGCGACCAGAACATTCCGTGTTCGTAAGCAACCCCTTTCGGAGGGCCGGTGCTGCCACTGGTGAAAATAACAGCCGCGGAATCGGTCATCGTACGTTGAACGATCTCAAACGGTTCCCAGTCATCGCCTAGCAACCAGCGATAATCGATGCCTGACGTCAGAACCGGTTTGCCGATGGTCACATTCAAACGGGCTTTAGGAAAGGAGCGCCGTTTGAGTTTGCGAATCAATTGTGCCAGGGGAATCGCCACAAAGCCTTCCGGTTCGACTTCCGATAAACAGCGAATAATATTTTTTCCGCCCATTCCCGGATCAATCAAAATGATCACGGCTCCGGCTTTGAATAGTGCAAAAGTCAGCGCGATGAATTCCAGACTGGGACGCACCATCAAGGCCATTCGCGTTCCAGGCTGCACGCCCAGCCGAATCAGACCACGGGCCAGCCGATCACTCTCCTGATCGAGTTGCTGAAACGTAAAGCTGCTGTAAGTATAGCGCCCCTGTTTGTCTTTTCCTGCTGGAAAAACAACCGCTTTTTGATAAGGATAGGCTTGGGCCGACTGACGAAGCCGATCGGCGATGTTACGTTGTATGGACATAAGCAAAAGGAACGCTGAGAGTCAAAAGGGACGGCGCTCATCACTGGCGAACCAGAATTTCCCCCTTGCCAAGTGCCAGAAAATCTCCACAGTATCGTCGATACTCACTGTCAAAACAATCTTCGGAGACAGGAAAACCCGTGGATCGCAATTCTCGCAGAAAAAAGGAAAGCCACGTTGGTCGATACACACACGCGTATTTAAAAGTCGGCAGTAATTCCGGCTCGTTCGATTCACCAAATAAACCAATCGTACCGCGTCGCATGCCGGCTCCCAGGCGAGTGCCGATTTTGCCAAATGAAAAAATGGACCCCGCGATCATATCGAAACCAATGGCATCGCCGGAGGTACCACCAATCACAATCGCCCCTCGACGCATGCGGTGTCCTGCTTCATTACCGACATTTCCATGAATCAGAATCGTTCCGCCATTCATGCCCCGCTTACTTCCAGGATAGGCAGTCCCCAGCAGATCGCCGGCATTGCCTTTGACACATAATGTGCCCCCCTGCATCTCGGTTGCAATCCAGTCGGTGACATCGCCTTCCACCAGAATCTCGCCACCGGACATCTCTGCACCAAGGTGCATTCCAGCGTTACCTTCTACGCGAATCCGTCCTGCAGTCAGCCGGGCACCGATATATTTGACTCGGGAACAATCACCCGACCAGACAATCAGATCTTCTTCGCTGGTAGTGTGTTGCACTTCAAAAAAATCAGCAACCGTCAGACTGCGATTGCCATGCAAAACAGGCAGAGCGCATATTTGAGCTATCGATTGCTGGCTCACCGATGCATGATTGACCGAATTCACTTCAAGAGGAATTGTGAGTGCTTGCTTGAGAGTCAGCGTAAGAGCCATGCAGAAAACATTCTTTATCAGTCAGTGACAGTCGTTTTTCCCATGTTGATCAGTCCTTCGATGAATCCGCGTGCAGACAGATAATCATTGGGAAGCATATCCCGAATTTGACCACGGAGAATATTCTTCATCACGAGCGCTTCACTATTAATTTCTTCAGACAGATTTGAAGTAATGCCTGTCGAATTTCTCAAAGAATACAACTCCTGCAATTTATCGCGAGACGCTTTATATTCGTCTCCCATCAGCGATTCAGGCCAGCTAATTTCCCCTGTTGCCGGATTGAGCTGGCTGGAATTCAACGTCTCTTTATCCTGGGATGAAGCGGCGTTGTAATACGGACTCAAACCGGATTCCCGCATTTTGCGATTTTTCTCGGCTTGTTTATCCATAGCTGCTTGCCGTTGCTGAGCTTGCAAATCTTTGATTGCCGCTTGCTCATGCATCGATTCTCTTTGCGCTTTTTGCCGGGCCACATAAGTTTCGGCCAGTTTTTTCTGGTTATCAAGATACTTACTGTTGGCTTCCTGATAGTTAACCATCGCCTTGGAACGAGACTCCTGGGCTTGTCCCTGTGCGCGAACCAGAGCGGCTCCTCCGTCATTATAGCCGCCACCGTAATACCCACCGTAGCCACCACCGCCGTACCAACGGTTACCGTAAAACGCGGTGGGACTATATCCTCCCCCGAAATTATAGACGGTTCGTTGCGGGAAGAAGGGACCAGCAGCTTGTGCCATGTAGCCTGCAGAAAACAGGAACATCAAACATAATCCAGACAGGGTCATTTTGCGTATCACTGTTCTCATCTCGCACCTCTGAGCATAAATTGACAACAAACACCCACTTCACAGGAATTTTTCGATTCTTGTTAAGCAGGCTTATATGTTTTCCTGATGAATCTGAGTAGAATTACTTGATTTTTCAACTCAGATCATGATATCTATTACATTATAGTTTAATGTTCTCCTTTCAATTTCGCCAGTCTTTCTTGAGAAGGTAATATGAATTCTTTACCTTTCGGAAAATATGGCATTCGCAACGATGATTAGCAGGAACTATGCTCATGCGTCAGCTACTAACAGCAGGACTTTTTCTGGGGATTTGTCTGCTCACTTCCGATTTTGTCTCTGCACAGGCTCCTGACATTAATTTGTTGATCCTTGAGTTGGATAGTGAGGATGAAGACAAACAGGCACTAGCGGCTCATCAACTGGGAGAACTCGGTCCGGTTTCCCAAACAGCAGTTCCCGCGCTAATTCGAGTCCTCAAAGAGGGATCGGTCGCATCGCGTAGCGAAGCGATCATCGCAATCGGAAAAATCGGTCCCGCTGCTGCTGCCGCTGTCCCCGAACTCATAAAAGTTTTGCGAAGCAATTCTGTCATACTTAAATTTAATACACTGCAAGCTTTGAGACAGATTGGCCCTGCTTCGAAACCCGCGGCAAAACAAATTGCCGTTTTAATGGAAAGCAACAATTCCTACATCAAAGTCGCTGCCGCCTCGGCACTTTGGTCCGTTGATCCGGAAAATAAAGCAAACCTGGACCAGGTGATCAATGTATTGATCAGCAGCCTCGATGTGTCGATCAATGAAGTTCGTTCGGAAGCTGCTGTGGCACTTGCAGAAATTGGTGCTCCCGCTGTCAAACCGTTACTCGATAAATTGAAATCAGAATATCACAGCAATCATACTACTGAATGCGAGCAAATCTGCGATGTGTTTGCAAATATGGGAACTCAAGGCGAAGCGGCGATTCCCACCTTACTGAAAGCACTGAAAGCGAAAGACGACAGTCTCGTCTGGCGTTCAGCCCATGCTTTAGGTGCCATCAAAGCAAACCCCCAAGAGGTCGTTCCGGCCTTAACTACTTTACTCACGAATCCTTCTGCTCTCGTGCGTGCCAATGCTGCCATTGCAATTGGAAACTTTGGCGCAGAAGCAAAACCTGCAGTGCCAGAGTTAACCAAACTGCTCTCCGACTCTGATCTAAACGTCAAGCTCGACGCTGCTGCGGCACTGGGAGAAATTGGCCCGAATGCCTCTGCCGCTGTCCCGCAACTTTCGGCAGCCATGCAGGAAGGACCGACGGCTTTAACACTTACGAGTGCCTCCGCACTGGCATCCATCGGCGAAGCGTCTGTTCCGACATTAAACAAGATGTTAATCAATGATTCGCCTCTAAAACTGCTGGCGATTCATGTTCTGGGTGAGATCGGAAACTCCTCTCAAGCGGCTATTCCCGAATTAATTAAACTCATCGATTCTCCTGATCCTGATCTGCGCGAAACAGCAATGGTGACTCTGGGAGCAATTGGCCCTGAAGCAATTTCCGCAGAGCCCGCGCTCATAAAAACCATGGAAACCGCAACAGGCAAGACCAGAAATACTGCCGTGTATGCCCTCTCAAAAATTGGGAGCAAAAAAGCATTACCGCTCATTAAAAAATATGCTGAGTCTTCCGATGAAGATCCACGATTTCATCTGGTTTGCGCCTGGGCGATGGTCAGAGCTAATCCCAGCGACCCGGCAACAGTCAAAGCCGCACTACCAGGGCTCATTAAAGTTCTGGCCGATGAAAACCCGCTGCTTCGTAGAGAAGCCGCCAATGCCATCTCACTGGCAGGACCTCTGGCAGAATCTGCGGCACCAAGCCTCACCCAAGCCCTCAAGATCGAACAGAACCAGCAGGTCGTCGCGGAACTGATTACGGCTTTGGCAGAAATCGGCCCACCAGCGGCTGCTGCCATTCCTCTGATCACTCCCTACGTCAGTTCCGACGATCCAGTGCTGCGAGTGGTCGCCACTTATGCTTTGGCCCGCTTTGGAAAAGTGGCTCAATCAGCGGTTCCGGTTTTGGAAAAAGAACTCACCAAACGCAGTAAAGATGAAAACGCAATCACACTCTGGGCATTAACCAAAATTGATCCGACGCCGCAAAGAGGCAAAGCAGCAGCCCCCGCAATGACGGAACTCGTCACTGAGCATCCCAATCCTGATGCACGCCTGGAAGCTGCCATCAGCCTGGGAGAATTTGGAATCAATACTCCAGAAATAAAACAGGCGTTGGTAACTGCTGCCAAAGACAAAGATCCACGCGTGAAAAAAGCAGCCGCAGCGGCCCTGAAGAAACTGGGCAGCTAATCATCCGCTTGCAGTTCGTGTTGATTTTTCTCAACCAGAATCAAACAGGCGTTGAGAAAAATCAACATTTAGAAGAAAAGAACCCTGTGACCATTACCGAGAGTCGCTGAAAATTCGTGGCGACCCCTGATAGTAAATAGCATATTCCCAATGATTTATCAGCGCATTCCCTTTCTACACGGATTTCCGCCTAGAAATCGATGTGTCATCCATTGTCTCACTGGAAAGTGGCACGATTGTTGCGGATCTGATCATCTTCAGTCTATTTCATGATGATTTGAAACTCTTCTCGTCTTTGCCCTAACCGGAGTCGCTATGATCACAGTTGCCGAAATCAACGACATCGATCGCCTTGACAATGTCCGGCTGGCATGGCGTTCCCTGCTCGGCAAAACCAAAGGTGCGACGTTCGCTCATTCTCCGGAATGGCTGGAACAATACTGGAAGCATTTCGGCAAAGGGCTCAAGTTACGAGTTTTGTTAATCACGCTGGGAAATAAAGTCATCGGTATTGTGCCTCTGATTGTGAAACCCGTGCCCACAAAAATGGGAACGATGCGCGTATTGACGAATCCTCTGGATGGCTGGGGCGCCTTCTATGGCCAGATCGGTTCCAATCCCGCCGCGACAATGGTCACGGCCATGCGGCATCTGCGAACTTCCAAACGAGATTGGGATCTGATTGATTTTCGGTATATCGACCAGGAAGGCCATGATCACGGACGCACCTCGAATGCGTTTAAATCTGTCGGATTTCAGGGAAGTCAGTCCGTCTGGCAATCGCTTCCCGTGGTGAATACCCGGGAAACAAGCTGGTACTCCTACCTCGAAAGTCGATCATCCAAAACACAACAGTTGATTGAATCCGCTGAACAGACCACAGTGCAGGCGGGACATGTCGCCTTTTATCGTTCGCAACTGGATGACCCTTTGACTCCCGGTTGGAATCCGCGCTGGGACCTCTGGACGGAATTCGAACAGATGGATTTCACATTCGGGAAACAGACGACACTCGCCGGCGGTGACGATTCACAAAATTCAAAGCTGGCCTTCCTGCGAGAAATCCACGGCCCTGCAGTTCGTGCGGGGATGGCACGCATTGATGCTTTGTTTATCAACCATTCACTGGCCGCTTGTGCCTATGGACTACAGCATGCCGCAGGGACAGACTACTTGGCGATAGGCCATCGGAGTAACCTCCCTCAAGAGACTGTAACCGCTTTAATAACCCGTATGATTCAACAGTCAATCCATGACGGAGAAGACCATCTGAATCTGGCGTTATTCGGTCCCAGATTCGCCAGCATGTGGAAGAACCAGAATAAAAAAAGTTTCCGGTGCTCACATTTTCCTGTCGCAGTTCCTCGTTCACAGGTATTACGCATCAATCGCTGGTTGCAACAGCCGGCACTCAGACAAAAGACGTCGCCAATGGCAACCCCCAGTCAACCGGGTTTGAAATCGACGCAGCCAACAGAACATGATTCGCACATTGAAATTACAGCCGGGGCGCCGCAAGAATGGTCTGACGATCACACCCCGCCCCCCAGCGGAGATCGCCCGAAATTTCGAATCGTCGGTTAGCGAGATACTGCGGCGTTTTTCTGAATGGAATCAATCAACGTTGCTCGCGAATTTAATGGTCATCAATGTCCGGTCATCACCGTCATTTCCGCCTTCCAGATGTTTTTGCAACTTGGACCAGATCCCCTGCATCACTTCTTCAGCCGTATCTTCGATATGATTCTCTAAGACTTTCATGATGCCATCCGAGCGAAACATTTTTCGTTCACTGCTCATGGCTTCGCTGATCCCATCACTGAAACCAACAACGATATCATTCGTACAAATCGGTATGACGGAGTAGTCGTAATCGTTTGTTTCTGCGACTCCCAATAACATTCCGTGTGACGTCAAACTTGTAATTTTTCCCTTATGCACCCAGAAGGGTGCGGGATGCCCTGCATTCGTGTAGGTAAAAGTGCGATTCTGCGTATCAATCACACCGTAAATCATGCTCATGAACTGATGCGGCAGTGAAGTATGATACAAGGATGTATTAATCCGACCAATCACGAATCGTGTATCTTTCGCCTGTTCGATGGGTCCTTCTGTCAAGGTACGCAAAGCCCCCCTGACCGACGCCATCACCACGGCAGCGGGTATACTGTCTCCCGATGCATCACCCAGTGCAAAACAGGTCACATGCGGCGCCAGGGTGATGAATTCGCATAAATCGCCCCCCACTTCGTGATGGCTGATTGTCTGGACGGCTGCCTGAAATTCGCGATGATGCGTGGAATCCCGGGCAAGCTCAGCCGGAAAGGATTCGGAAATCACCTGGAGCTCTTTTTTCAGGCGAATTTGATTCTGGCTTTCTTTAATTAATACGGCTCTCTCCAGAATCGTACTCACCTGAGCGCCTATCGATTTCAAGACGTGTATGTCCCGGTCTTTCAAATGACGGGCACGACGGTCAAAAGCCCAAAGTGTTCCAAACGGCCCGGATTCAGACTGGACCGAGACACAAATTCCCGTCAAGCAACCTTCCGGCAACCAGCGCGACAGATGAGGAGAATCCTGCCGATTGATAATCACCCCGTCCTCGGAAAACGCTTCCAGATCAGGAGGAGATTCAGATAGCTTTCTGCGATGAAAGGGAATCTCGAACGGACTCAAAGAATACTGAACCCTGAGTGACAACTGATTCGATTCGGAATTCAGTAAAAAGAATCCGGCAGCGCGCAGCCCGGTCAATTGTAAAGCCGCCTCCAGCAACTTTTGCAAAGAGTCTTGCAGGCCTTCCTGTTTACTACCGGAGAGCCCGACATCCATGAGTGTTGTTACTTCTTTATTCTTCACATCTAACGAAGAACTCATGGTTTCGATGCGGGAAATCAGTCCGCCGACTAATTCCGCAAATTTAATGGCAGTCACAAACAAATGATCGTTGGCTGATTCTTCAGGAAGAGACAGATAAAGATAGCCCAGGCAGCGTTTGCCATCTTCAATCGATTCATACCAGCAGTATTTTTCGCTCTGGCACAATTCGGCTTCCAGCGATTTTCGTTCTCCCGGCTTAGCGGGCGTGAACCGTAACGGCCATCCGGTGATTTCCGTAAACTGATCACAGATGCTGTGAACCCATTCCAGTGGTGGGGCGAGTGTCTGTTCCATTTCACCTGATCCAAGAGACGCCAAGACAGAAAATATGAGGAAGCATGCAGAGTGCTCTATTTTCAGCTATCGGCAGTTAAGGACTGGCAGAATACCCCACAGCCTGATTCTGAGGATTGAATCGGTTATACCACTCAAAATCCTCAGCAATTCCAATTTTTGACAGCTTCAGGTCAACTCTGCAGCATGAAACGTGCAGTCAGCTCAGCACCACGTCTCGCGATGCGCAGTCTCTCCAGGGATATTGAGGCCAGCTAGAATCATGAGAAAGACGCTGTGGTTCAATGAAAACCGATTTAGCGATAACGTTCGAGTACTGCACATCCACACGCGTCGCTCCAGACATTGACTGAAGTACGACACATATCCAAGACCCGGTCGACCGCGATGATTAACCCCTGCGCTTCAAGCGGCAGTCCAACCGCCTGTAAAACAATCGCCATCATCACCAGACCCGCATGAGGAATTCCAGCGGCACCGACACTCGCCAGCAACGCCGTAATCGCAACCAGAAGCTGTTGCTCTAAAGGCATCACCACACCGGTGTAAGCCTGCGCAATAAACAGCACAGCGACAGCTTCATACAAGGCGGTTCCATCCATATTAATTGTGGCCCCCAACGGAAGCACAAACGAACTGACCTCATTGGAAATCTCTGCGTTTTCTTCCACACAACTCATCGTCAAGGGAAGCGTACCATTCGAAGAAGCTGTCGAGAAAGCAGTCATCAACGCCGGGCTCATCGCACGTGCATATGCGAGAGGAGAACGCCCTGCCACGAACTTGAGTAAACAGGGTAAGATCACTGCCGCATGAATCAACAGAGCCAGGAACACTGCCACCATATACCAGCCCAGTGTCTTAAATATTTCGAGCCCCTGTGACGAGACGGCATAAACCATAAACGCCAGCACACCAATGGGAGCCAGGCTGATAATAAACATCGTCATCCGCATCATGACTTCGAAGCCGGCCTGGAATATTTCGGTCAGCAGCTTGGCATGTTTCCCGCCGACAAGAATAATAAAGATTCCCGACAGGATGCTGAAAGAAATAATCGACAGGAACTCACCTTCCCCCAATGCGTGGATGATATTCGTAGGAATCAGACGATCGACCATTTCCAGAAAAATGGAACCTATCGATTCCCGCCCTGAAGAGAGACTGCCCGTACCTCCCGGCAATACCGCGCCAATTCCCGGACGGATCAGGTTTACAACAAAGATTCCCGTAAAAATCGCAAGCAGACTGGTCGAAAGATAATACAGCATTGTCCGGGAAAACATCGCCCCAAAGCGGGTTGCCGTTCCCAGACTCGCAATGCCTGTGATTAAGGAAGTCACAATCAAAGGGATCGTGACCATTTTTAACAGCCGCAAAAACAGATCGCCCAGCCATTTGGAAATCGCCATTACTTTTTGTGAAATACCGGTTCCATGTGCCTGATAGTCGGCTTCCCACTGTGGATACTTTTCCGCCAACACCTCACCATTGGGGGCAGCATAAGACGAGACCGTCACCTTCTGATCCACATTCCGGGTGTAGCTGAGTTTGACTTGATTCGCAGAGTCCACAATGTGAATCAATCGACCGGTCACTTCTACTGTCACCGGTTTTTCCAACTCCCCCTTATTAAACAGCGCCTTCAACTCGGGATAGCTCTCAAGTAACTGATTACGGTTCTTGAACTGATACGCTTCCTGATCTTGCTCCCCAGCCTTCTGCGTGACCTGATAACCAGTCGCTGACCGGCTGACCGTCAAGGAAAGATTATCGAGTGATATTTCACCAGGATTAAAAAGAAAACCGAGAATGGTCCCTGCGATCAACGCAATGAGAATTTGAAAATGCAGTGGAATGTTCTTCATGAAACACCAACTTCCCGATTTTCTATTTTGAACGTTCACTCAGACGATCACCACAACCTCTTATTCAAAATTGTAGTCTCTCGTCTGATTTAAAGACGCGGCGATCAAGTATTAGCTGCGGGCGCTCTCACATTGAAACGGAAGCCAGGCCCCATTTTCCTGACTGCTGGCAACCGATTGCTGGATAAAGAACATCCCTTCCACACCATCATATACATTGGGATAAACCGTATTTTTTGCTTCAAAAGGCGCGCCGGTAATCCGATTGATCATCGCATCATAGGCGGCGCGATAAATATTAGCAAAGGCTTCGTAGAACGCTTCCGGATGGCCGGCAGGCAAACGACAGGCGGCAGCCCCCGCTTCATTCATGAACGGAGCATTCGGGTCGCGCGTATAGATAGCATGCGGTTGACCATTACGGCGGACAATCATCTGATTCGGTTCTTCCTGCCGCCAGGACAGGGCGCCTTTCGTTCCGTCTACTTCGATAAACAGATCATTTTCACGGCCATGGGAAATTTGACTGGCAGTCACGGTTCCTAAAGCGCCATTTTCAAATCGAATCGTGGCGTGACCGTAATCATCAAGTTGACGCCCCGGTGCAAAGATCTTCAAATTGCAGGAAATTTCTTCCGGGAGCAGCCCCGTCATATAACGTCCCAGGTTATAAGCATGTGTGGCAATATCGCCAAATGCCCCCGCGGCTCCCGACTTGGCCGGATCGGTTCGCCAGGCAGCCTGTTTTTGATCTTCCTCTTCCAGACGGGAACGCAACCAGCCTTGAATATAGTTGGAGCGAACGGCCTGGATCTCGCCAAATTCACCATTCTGAATCATTTGCCGCGCCATTCGCACGAGCGGGTAACCTGTGTAATTATGACTGACGGCGAACACCACCCCCGATTTCTCGACCAGTGTTTTCAATTCTTCCGCCTGCGCCAGATCAAACGTCATCGGCTTATCGCAGATCACATTGAACCCGGCTTCCACAGCCGTTTTGGCAATCGGAAAATGAGTAAAATTAGGTGTCGCGATGCTGATAAAATCGATCCGCTGATCATCGGGCAGTGCCAATTCCTTCTCAACAAGTTCCTCAATGGAACCATAGGCTCGGTTCGGCTTGATATCATAAGCGGGCGCTGATGCTTTTGCTTTTTCAGGATTCGAGGAAAGCGCGCCTGCCACCAGTTCCGCACGATTATCCAGACAAGCAGCAATGGAATGAACGCGGCCGATAAACGAACCTTGTCCTCCCCCTACAAGTGCCATCCGCAATTTACGATTGAGTTGACCGTTCATCGTTTCCATTGTTGAATTCCTTCCTCTTCATGATTCATTCTATACCCGTACTAATAGACGAGTTAGAGTTGAGCAGCAAGATGTTGAATCTGACCAGCCCTGAGGACAGTCACTTACAAAGCAGCATACTTTTGCACGATCGGAATTACAACCAATGCGAATTCCAGAGCGAAATCTCGGCAATAATTGAACTTTTTTTGCCGTGAATCCCTGACTGGTATTTCCTTTTCAATCTACGCTGGCAGCAATTGAAATTCTTCGGTACAATTAATCGCTCAGTCTCTGTCCAGACAGAATCGAGCACATAAAGTGATCGAATTTTAACTTCTTTACTGCTTTCAAATTGTAGGCTGTGCACAAGCATATGCTCTACCTGGTTACAAAGAACACGGGGAGGCAATTGTGGTGAAAAATCTAAATGGGGAACGCCGATTCCTTTGGTTGACTGTCGGCGTGATTTGCGGCATGTGTTTGTCCTATTTCTGGCCACATGAGCCCGCAATGGCGATCGCTACTGACCGCGACGGGGATCGCTTCGCTATTACAACGGTTCCCACCAAGGCAGGCAATGCGGAAGCGGTCTTCATTCTTGACTTCTTGACTGGTCGCTTACAAGGCGCTGCGTTGAATTCCCGGCTAGGAAAATTCACTTACGCGTATTACCGAAATCTGGCTGCCGACTTCAACGTCGATCCGACTGCAAAACCCCATTATGTCATCGTCTCTGGCGGAGTGAATTTACCGGCTCAGGGCCGTGCTCAATTTGCAGAAAGCGGCCTCTATGTCGCTGAGATGTCATCGGGTATGGTCATCTGCTATGCGTTCCCATTCATCTTCAATAATGCTCCCGGAGCGCCGCAACAACTGATTCCCATGGATAAGTTCCAGTTCCGTCAGGCCCAGTAAACGAGCGCAAGCCAGTAAACGATCGCTAGACAGACAAATAGAATCATCATTAAGCGAACGGGAGTCACATACTGACTCCCGTTTTTTTATTTGTAAACAGATTTAAGCGAGACGACCGTTTTACTCCCGTTCACAAATTAAGGCACGGGCTTTCCCCTGTAAACGGGCGATGATCAAAACCCCCGCCGCCTCTCCTTTCAAAGATAATTTGCGACGCAGACTTTCAATCGAAACCGGAATCCGCCGACATTTGATTTCCAATTGCCCAAAGGACGCTGTCCGAAAATATTTCCGGATCTCACGTTCGTTGTTCGAAAGCGCATCCAGAATTTTGAAGCGTCTGAAAAAAGGAGATTCCACCGGGTCGGTTGAGGTCAGGTATTCTTCTTCCGGATCGAGGCGCGTCAGCGAAAACTGAGCGGCCGCCACATCCAATAAACCGGAACGCACAATCGAAGGGTCGGGGTCATAAATATAGGCTCCCGGTTCAGTGATGCTCACGAAGGCATCCAGTGGATGGCCGGCGATGCTGCTGACTTCACCTGTTTTGGAAATCGCAGTCGCCCGATATTCCTGTTCTCCGGCCAGATCGCCAAACCAGATCGTAGCTTCTTTACATTCACCATTCAGGCTGATCAATTCCGCTTCGGTTCCGGGAAACTTCCCCGCAAAATTACTGGCCGGACTGAGTTTGATGGCCCCTCCCTGGAACTGCTGAATCAACTCCAGCAGTGTCTCCAATCCCGGCAGGTAATCTTCGATCCGAATCACTTTACCCCCCGAATGAGGCCGCCGATCAGGATCAATGTGCAAGCGGCCTTGCCGATCCTGTATTTCTTCAATCGGGGAATTCACCATATTTACCGCTTTGGAAACGCCATAGACTTCACTATTCCAAAACGCAAACTGACACAGTAAAGGTTCCAGATCAACGCCGACAACAGTAGCGTGTTTCGCCAGCGCAACCAGGTCGCCTCCCATGCCACAACAAAAATCATAAACCATGCCGGAAAAGCGCGAAGCTTTATGTTGCGAGACCAGCTCAGGCGTTGACTGTTCCAGGCTTTTCCGGTCGAACCACATCTGATCTGCTTGGGAAAACTTGGCCCGTCCGCGTATTCTTAATTCGGACAAGGTCAACGCAGCGCGCACCAGATCCTGCGAATAGCGTTTCCTGAGTTGCTTCTGCAGATGAAATTCTGATCCGGAATGTTGCTGGATCAATTCGAAGATTTCAGGGGCGCGATGAAGTTGCTGAAAGCAATCAAGTTCGGAAAGTGACTCACTGGACATGGAATTGGTTAACGACTTTCTGTCGCTGGCAGAGGTTGATTCAAATGTAAAATGGCTTGCGAAAGCCTGCTGGCAATCTCATCGAGCCGTGTCTCATTCAAATCGAACTCCACAAAGCGGACAGTATTATGTACTACCGCCAGGCCAATTGAATCAGGCATCCCTCCAATGAGCTGTTTAACGGCCAGTGTATACACTCCCAACTGAAATTCATACTCTTCAATCAGTTGTTGTTCCGTCATTTGCGCCAGGCGCGCTCCAGTTTTATAGTCCAGCAGTACCCACCGACCATCGTCCGTCTGAAACAAGGCATCAATCATCCCCGTAATCGTAACAGGCGGGTGAGTCGCCTCTTGCTTTGTTTCAGGCCAGCGTAACAAAAAGTCGAGCTCCCGATAACAAGTGTTCGCTGATCGAAAAATCCCACAGAGTTCTGAAGCATACCAGGCAGAAATCTGCCGCATAATTAAAGGCTGCAGCTTTTGCTGAACCTGCTGAGGTTGTTCGAACAAAGCAGACTCAACAATCAGTGCGGCCTGCTCTGGCCGCCCCGGTTCCAGACGTTCAAGGACGGCATGCGTCAATGTCCCCAGTTGCGTGGCTTCGTCTGATGTCAGCGTATCATCTGTGATCACGGCCCCTTGCCAACGAGCGGGAAACTGCTGTAATCCGGCATCAATCACTTCCAGCCGAGACACACTGATATGAGTTCGCGCGCCCCGTTGTGGAAGAAGTCGTCCGTATGTCTGCGGAAAGACTTCCGGCGTCGCCTGCTCCAAGACTTGAAAAAACTGGCTGGGTTTCAGTTCTTTCCGTTTTTTCGCTGCTTTAAACGTGGATTGTGGCCTGGCATGATGCACGTGGATCTCGGGAATTTGGGCAGCGGGAACTGCTGCCAGTGAGAGCCGGCCCAAGTAAGGATCGATCGCAGGAGCGCCCGTTGACAGATCAAAATGTCGTGCAAGAAGTTTCATCCACGGCGATTGATATCTGCGATCGTAGGGTAAGCCAGCCGAGAGAATTAAATAATCGGCAGCGCGCGTGACGGCCACATACAGCAGGCGCACGGTCTCTTCTTCATCGGCCCGTTGTTCCAGCGTCCGATGCATCTTAAACGCATAATTCTCCGGCACGATTCCCCGCTCAGCAGGTAGCCCCAGTAATGCCCCCCATTCAGGATGCAAAAAAGGATCATTGCCCGCGCCCGGAGATTTTCGATCGAGATCAGCCACAATCACAATCGGAAATTCCAATCCCTTGGATTGGTGGATCGTCATCAAGCGAATGACATCGCTGGTTTCCGGGAGTGTCGCCGCCAGTTCTTCTTTGCTCTCTTCCAGAATCGAATCCCGGACCCGTTGCACAAAATCTTTCAGAGTAAACAGCCCCGTCGACTCAAAATTGCGAGCCAGTTCAATCAGCTTTCGCAGGTTCGCAATTTTGCGGTCTCCCAGAAACTCATTCAGGAGCGCGGCATCATAGCCGGTTCGTTCTAAGGCCAGATTCAATAATTCGACCAGCGAAAGCCTGTCTTTTTTCGAACGCAACTCTGCAAGCACACTCTGCGAATAAAGTACCTGACGTTTCTGTTGTGGCTCTAATTCTTCGGGGGGTGCGGCCAGCAATGCTGCTGACAGACTCTCTGCGTTTCGAACAATGGCATAAATCGTATCATCGGAAAGACTGAAAAAAGGCGAACGCAAGATTCCCAATAGGCTCAATTCGTCATCGGGATTATCGAGATACTGACACAGATTACTCAGATCATAAATTTCCTGCTGCGCATAAAAGGCGCGTCCGCCAACCAGATAATAATCCAGATCCTTTTTCTGTAACGCTTTTTCGTAGATACTAACACTCGACAGAGAACGAAACAGAATGCAGATATCTCCCGGTTCAACCCGTCTTAATTCCCGTTCGCCTGTTTTCGAATTCTTGGCCCAAACCCGCGGTGTTTCGTCTTCGAGTAATTGACGAATGCGGGCGGCAATCCAATCTGCTTCCGTCTCCCGAACAGCATCTGCGCCTTTCAAGTCCGGATCATCGGGGGCCGCAAACAAAAATTCAATACCGGGACCCGGTGAGTGCTGTTCTGGATCGAAGGGACTCAACGCTTCGTAATAGTGTTCCATCGCTGAAGCAAACAGGCAGTTCGTAAAATTCAGAATTGCCGGCTGACTCCGAAAATTAGTACTCAAAGGCAAACGCCCTGCTTCGGGAATCTCCAGACGCAGTTGGTGAAACACTTCCGGATCAGCCCGACGAAAACGGTAAATTGACTGTTTCGCGTCGCCCACCAGAAAGAGTTTTCCGGTCAATAAATCTTTTCCACACAACGAGCGGACAATTTCGCTCTGAACCGGGTCCGTATCCTGAAATTCATCCACCATCAAAAACTGAATTCCGGCGGCGGCCCGCTGTCGGGCATGCGAATCACGACGAAACAGGTCGCGCGTCTGCAACAGCAAATCATCGAAGTCCAGCAAGCCTTTTTCTGCTTTGCTCTGCTGATAACGTTGCGCGACGAATTCGGTGACCCTTAAAACGACCAGACTATACTCGGCTGCTGCTAAAAAACAGGAAACGTCCGGCGAGAGATTTTCATAGATTTTCCCCAATGATGTCCGTAACTTGGAAAACCCGTCTTTGATTTGTTCGTATACGTCGACATCATCCCAGTCTTTTTTGGTGCCCGCCCCCTGCACTTTCGCATGGCTGATCAGCGTTTCCAGTAACTCACCGCGCAACTGCTCTGCACCACTGATCAATTCCGGGAGCCGCCCCTTGAGTACCTGAAAACGCTCTCGCATCTTTGCGTTCGTCGGTGCTTGCTCATTCATCAACTTGATCAGAAACTGTGTGCTGTCCGCATTTGCAATTTCCGCCAACTGTAAAGGGATGAAGGTTTTCTCCCAATACTCACGGAACTGACCTGCCAGTTTTTCGACGGACATGTCAGCAAATTGATCAAACTCAATTCGAAATTGCTGTGGCACCAGCGCAATTAATAACTCGTATGTTTTTTCCAGTCCGTAGCGATACACCATCTCCAGACCATCTGCGTTTTCCTGTACCAAAAGGTCATGCACGGCTTCGCGAACGACTTTTCGCAAAAATGTATCGCTGGTTCCCTGCTCCAATAATCCAAAATGAGGATCAAGTCGGGCACTGACCGCGTGGCTGCGAAGGATCGATGTGCAAAACGAGTGGATGGTACTGATCCGTGCTGAATCCAGGCCACGAATCACCGTCTGCCAGTGACCAACTTCTTCCAGGGGACAGTTGCGTAGCTCTGCTAGACAGGTTTCGCGAATCCGGTCCCGCATTTCGCGGGCCGCCCGTTCTGTAAAAGTAATCGCGACGATATGACTGAGCCGGTCCGGCGGAGTTCCCGGCTCGATCAGTTTTAAAAACCGTTGCGTCAGAACAAACGTCTTTCCACAACCGGCACCAGCAGACAGCGCAATGGATACGGCACGCTGATTGATAGCAGCAGCCTGCTGGTCAGTATATGTTGTCTCAGTCGGCATAATAAAACATTACTTTTATCAGGAAGTTTCTGCGGAAGAATCCTGCTCTGTTTGCGAATATTGCAGTAAGTCAACGTGCTTACCTAAGCTGTTTTGATAACTTTCCACCTGAGAGAAACGGCAGACAGATTGAAAAGCCGAATCGAGATGGGCAATGCTCTTATCCATTTGCGCTGGAAAAAACCCATTACGAATCAATTGCGCCAAGTGGGGCACCAGACCTTCCATCGTGGTTTCCAATAACTCCAGGTCTTCACCGGAAATCGGTTCCACCAGTTTTTTTCGGGATCGCAAAGGCATGACGAACCCGGTTTCCTGAACTTTCCAATAGCCCAGATGAAACGGTTCCGCATCGATATCGATCATTTCCAACCTTCTGGCGGCAATCAGATACAAGGCGAGCTGAATTTTTTTCCCCGAACGAATTTCGGCCGCGGAAGGAAGCGCCCGTCCTGTTTTGTAATCGATGATGTTAAAATACTTTTGACCATTCACACTTCCCAGATCGATACGATCAATCTGGCCTCTGACGCGGGTTTCGCGGTCCCCGGTCCCCAATGTGAGATGTCGATAATGCGCTTGCGTCGGATCAGGTTCCGCCGGAACCCTGCCAAACGGAACCTCTCTTCCCACAATCGAAGGGGGCGCATCCCAGAGATCATCAAACAGCCTGCCATAAGTTTCTGACTGTTCTGCAAACAAAGTCGCCCAGTCTTCCAGAATTTGCTTTTCAATCGTCAGCAGTACCTGTTGTAGTTTGGTTTCCGCAAAGATATCGGCCACTCGCTGATCAAGCAGTTCCAGAAACATCGATTCAATCTGATCGGCGGCATAAAATTGGTCGCGGGCCCCCTGTTTGATTAAGAGTTCATACAACTTCGTCAGGATGCTGTGAACGTGAATCCCCCGCTGCAGATAATTCGTCCGCAGTTCGGGTGGTTCAGGTACCTCGATTCCCAATACGCTCTGTGTAAAAAACTGATAAGGACAGGACAAATACAATTCCAATTGCGTGGTACTGAATTCGTATTCTTGCGGAAACCGTTCTCGAATGGCCCGCCTGTTTGCAGGCGACACCAAAATCCCTTCGAACTCCGTAAAGCCTTCGCGTTCAAAACGAGAGACCGCCATTTCCGTAGCCGCCAATATATTTAAGGCACACTCCCTCAATGCGGACTCATTCACGAGATTCAGAAACAGCCCCGGCTGATTCTGCTTTAACTGATCGGTCGCCAGCACCCGCAAATCGCGATTGGATAAAGTTTGCGATTTGCGAGGCAGAGGATTCAGCTCTCCCACATGTTGAACCGTAATAGCCGCAGGTTGGAACAGGTCGATTAAAGCCGTCAGATAAGGGCTGGGAAACAGAGGCTGTCCTGTGGAACTGATCGCCGGATAACTCAGAATCAATTGTTTCGAAAACCGAGTCATCACTTCATAAAACAGCAACATCTCTTCCTGCTGCTGATTGGCGTGCAGTTTGAGCGAAAGACCATTCTGATTCAATTCCCCTCGGTCTTTCTCACTGTATAAACAGTCTTCGCGATGGCTCCTTGGAAAACTAGCCTCACTCAGGCCACCGATCAGCAGATAGGGAACGCTTAAATTTCGCAGTTGTGACGCATCCAAAACGCAAACCCGGCCCGCTTCATCCGGCTGCAAGGAGAGCGTCTGTTGTTCGAGTAGATCCAGCATCAAGCTACGAAATGCAATTAAATCCAGCGGCGCTGCTTCCCGTTGATGGAAATGTTCAATCTGATCGACCTGAGAGACCGCATGAAACAGCAATTGCTGAAAACGATCCCACACAAACTGATCGCGTTTGGCAAGTGGGTCATTTTCGATGTCAGCCTCATCCCAAACCTTCTGTAGACCGAAATCATTCGCCAGTGAGATCAAAATTTCAATCCAGGTAACAAAGAGTTCTTTGCCCCTGAGTCGCTGTGTGGCATCAGACAGCCGTTTTGCAAGTTGATACGCGGCTTCCGTTTCCTGCCGCTGTCGTTCCCACTTCGGTTGATCCGGATATTTGGCGTTGCGTTCGGCTGCTTTGAGACTTGCCTTTTCTAACGCATTCAAAACATCGGTTTTTCCAGAATCAATTTTGAGTTGCCGCAATACGCGTGACAAACTGCGAACGGCTGCCCCCGCCTGGTATTCCGACCAGTCGGGAGAAAAATAGTTCGAATCAAGAATGGACATCAGACTGTCAAAGGACCAGTTTTCGATTTCGATCTGCAAGAAAGCAAAGATGGCACGCACGACCGGAAACTTGGAAAACGCCTGCTCCAGACCGAGAAAATAAGGAATCCCGGCTGCCTTGAATGTTTCATCAATCAGATCGCCATATTCCAGCGTCGAACGGAAAGCAACGGTAATCTCTTCTGGTAAGACGCCTTGCAGTAAAAGCTGTTTCACCTCTACCGCTAACACCTCCAGTTCGTTACGCTGTCCTGCGACTGCCAACACCTTGATTTGATCGGCAGTAGGCAGCGGCGTGATCTCGCGTGGGTTATCAAACAGGGACTGACTGATCTGCCAGCGCGACGATAACGACTCATTACGTTCGCAGCGAATCGTTTTGATCGTTCCGGGCAATCGTGTTTCCAGTATTTTTTTTGCGACGACGGACTTGGCAAACAAGTCATTCCGCCGTAACTCTTTCTCCAGCGGAAGCGAGATCAGCAGTTTGTCGGTCCGTTGCGCCAGTAATTCCAGAATTTCATACTGTGTATGGGTAAAGTCCGCAAAGCCATCCAGCACGACCAGACGAAATCGACCGAAGGGCCCCCACTTCCCCTCTTGTAAGGCAGTGCGCGCAGACCAGAAACGCCCCTCGGAATCATAACGCCGCATCTCATGCAAGGCACTCTGATAACGGTTATAAATTAACGCCAGCTCACGATCCTTCTGCTGCGACTCGGAATTGAGTCGTCCATATGCCTCTGAAAACTGATCTGGCCAGATTTCTTCCCGTTTCAGTTCTGAAATGAAGCTGGAAACCAGATCCAGAAAACCGGAGGTTCCCGCGATGGAACTGAAATACTGAAGTTGCTCGGTCACAATCAAATCGTCAACGATACTCCGCAGCAGATACCGTTTGGAGATCTCCGGCAAGGTCTGAATCGGTTCATCCAGCGATTTTAAAATCGCCTCGGCAAATGCTTCGAACGTGTAAACATGGGGGGCAAAGCAAACAGGCATCTGTTCAGACGATAATTGATCCAGAACCTGCCGCCGCGAACGGATTGTGGGGGAGAGCCAGAGTGTCGTTCCGGGACAATGCGCGGCAAGCCCTGCCTGTAGAGCGCCCCGGTATTGATCCAGCAGATGATCCGTTTTCCCGGAACCTGCTGTACCTGTCAAGATTTGAACTTCCGGCTGCATTATTTTACTTGCCTGGTTAAGACGAAATTTAAAAAAACGGATCCTGAATGCAATGTATCCGGCTGATCGCCAGAATTCAATTTCAAGGGTATTTTCAGGATTAACCTGTTTTAGTCATTTTGATGGCAGAGCAAATCTTGCCAGTAGTTTCCTGATCGCCTACACTAATAGTATAGGAAATGAAGTTCTTCAGAGTTTCGATATCAGACAAAACACATTTCGACCATTTGAAAATAATACTTCTACCTGCCTTGAGTTGTGTTCTGTATTTCTCATAAGGAATCATCCATGCAAAAATTCCGCTTGATCAGCTCGTTCTTACTAGTATCCCTGCTTATTTCCCCGCTGTTCTCTCAATTCACATATGCTGACGAGAAACCGAAAGATAAGGACGACGACTACTATCAGATGATGAAGCTGTTTGCTGATACCTATGAGCAGATTGAGCGAAACTATGTGAAAGACGTTGATCGACGTGTTTTACTTGAAGCAGCCATTCGAGGCATGGTACAGGAACTGGATCAATACTCCAACTACATCAGCCCAAAAGATCTCTCCCGCTTCAATCAGGTTGTCGAGCAGGAATTCGGAGGAATTGGGATTCAGGTTCACATCGATGATTCGAACGGGCGGCGGCTGACGGTGATGACGCCGCTGCCGGGAACCCCCGCATATAAAGCAGGAATCCGAGCCGGTGATATCATCGACGAGATTGAAGGAAAAACCACGAAAGGCTTCACACTCTCGCAGGCAATTCAAACCCTGAAAGGACGTGCCGGCGAAAAAGTAAACATGTCAGTGATTCACAAAGGAACGGAAAAAGTCATCCCCTTAACGATCACACGTGAACTGATCCATGTGGCCACGGTTCTGGGAGACACTTATAAATCGGACGACTCCTGGGACTATATGATCAACAAAAAAGATAAAATTGGATACATTCGCCTGACTCACTTTAGTCGTCACAGTTCGGAAGAATTGCGAACAGCGATCGACGAATTGACCAAACAGGGAATGAAAGGCCTGATCCTGGACTTGCGATTCAATCCCGGCGGCTTACTTTCACAGGCCACCGAAATTTCGGACATGTTTATCGAATCAGGAAAAATCGTCAGCACTGCAGGCCGCAATAGTCGCAATCGAAAATGGGAAGCCACCAAAGAAGGCACGTATTCCGGTTTTCCAATGGCGATTCTTGTCAATCGCTACTCTGCTTCTGCCAGTGAAATCGTTTCCGCCTGTCTGCAGGATCATAAACGAGCCGTGATCATAGGCGAACGAACCTGGGGTAAAGGCAGCGTCCAGAACGTAATCGAACTGGAAGAGGGAGACAGTGCATTAAAACTGACCACGGCCAGCTACCATCGCCCCAGTGGAAAAAACATTCACCGTTTTCCAGGAGCAAAAGATACCGATGTCTGGGGTGTGACTCCCGATGAGAACTACCGCTTACGTCTGTCTGATGATGAATTGGAAGAGCTGACCGAATACCGCCGCAACCGGGATATTCTGGACCATAGCGCCGCATTGGATGACCAATTCAAAGATAAACAACTTGAGATGGCATTGAAATATATTGAAACCGCCCAGAAAGACAAAGCGAAGCCGGCTCAAAAAGATGACGTGAAGAAATCCGATAAGAAACCAGCTCCCAAAGAAGCGGCACCAGCGAAAAAAGCAGCCGGTCTCCCGCAGCCAGCCAGAGCAAATATTGTGATTCAAACAACGTAATGAATTCAAACAGCTGAAGTAAAATCAGCATCCTCTTCCAGCAAAGCGACTTTCGGAGACCTCATTCATCCGAAGGTCGCTTTTCATTTTTACTTTCAACGCATCCATCCATGAACCAATCTGAAGAATACATCCTGGCGATTGAGTCTTCGTGTGACGAAACGGCGGCAGCCATCATCACCCGCGACATGCGAATTCTTTCGAATATTGTTTCCTCGCAAGTTGCCTTGCATGAAAAGTTTGGTGGTGTCGTTCCGGAAATTGCTTCGCGGGCGCACCTGGAACGTATCCTGCCTGTGATTGATGACGCTTTAAAACAAGCGGGCGTCACTTTAAATCAGTTGACAGCCATCGCGGTTGCAACAGAACCAGGCTTGGTAGGCTCTCTGCTGATTGGTTTAACCGCCGCCAAAACCCTGGCCATGACACTGGATCTGCCTTTGATCGCCGTCAATCATATCGAAGGACATTTGTTTGCCTGTCAAATGCAGGAAACGCACCCGATCTTTCCGGCAATCGGGTTGGTCGTGAGTGGCGGCCATACGAATCTATATCACTGTTCCGAATCCTTCGAGTTTGATTTAATCGGCGCCACGATCGACGATGCCGCCGGCGAAGCGTTCGACAAAGTTGCCAAAATCCTGGGGCTTGCTTATCCTGGTGGCCCAGCAATTCAGAAGACCGCCGCCCAGGGAAATCCGAAAGCCTTTCCCTTTCCGCGGACCTTTTTAAAAGATCCCGAACTCCGCTTCAGTTTCAGCGGTCTGAAAACAGCAGTCCTCTATCAAGCGCTCGGTAACCCCGGTGCGAAAAAACAACCACCGCCACTCACCCCAGAGCGAATCGCGGATCTCGCAGCCAGCTTTCAGGAGACGGTCGTTGATGTGTTGGTCGGCAAATGCCTGCAAGCGATCAAGAAGTATCATTATTCAACGCTGTGTGTCGGAGGCGGCGTCGCTGCGAATGCACTGCTGAGAGAACGGCTGACTGAAATGGCGCAGAAAGCTGGCATTCACCTCAGCATTGCCCCTCCCGATTTATGCACAGACAATGCCGCCATGGCTGCAATCGCCTGGCACCATCTGGATCAGGGACGCATCGCCGCGCTCGATCTGGACGTCACTCCCGGGCTTGTTCGCTGACAAATTTCACGATGCTTACTAAGGTTGAAGAAAACTGAACGTAAAGATTTCAGTCACATTCGTAAATTGTGGCGAGAGTGACAGCCTGACATAACGGCGGTCAGGCGAAATGACTGCTGCCCCCGAGAGACTGATCCCTTCCGGAATTACAGTGATTACAGGTTGATTGGCAATACCGCCGACATTTTGTGATCCGGTAACCACGGGCACCTGTCGTCCCGTGGAAATTCCGGCTCCCGTCTGTCGCGAAACGCGAAAACTTTTGAATGAAGCCTGCGCTGCTTTTGAAAGTGGTCTGACAGCATCAGATCGGTGATGGGTGGGAAGCTGGCTTGTTTTCTGAGAATCCTGTGCAGGCTGTACCACTGATTTTTTACTACGCCGCCCTTTGGGAAGATCAATGCGAATCAGTTGATCCTCTTTTGCCAGGGGGACAATCATTGACTGCACCATTGGATGTCCCGAACCCAGATAACGCGTTACTTTCAATCTGGCTCGCTGCCCCACGATATTTCCCGAGACGTATCTTACACGAACCACATAGGTGCCGGGAAAGCCATTCGCACACAGATACTCTTCGCGACAGTTTTCCTGCCTGGGACCATATCCATCATTCAGCAACACCCCGCCTCCTGCTGTCAAGGGTGCTTCAAACGAGCAGACAGTTCCCTTGGGCTCTTCCACAACCAGATCCAGATCGCCATCCCCGTTCCAGGTCAGTTCTAGTTTCAGGTCGCGTTGCAAAGCTTGTTCTCTGGCTGACGCGACCCGTTCGGCTTCTGCATTGCGGCCCGCTTTTTTGAATGATTGTTCCAGATCAGCCAGCGCGTTCAATGCCTTTTCGTGCCATTGCTGATGATCCTTGACCCAGACGTGGGTCAAAATGCCTGTCGCCGCCCACTGGATTGCTTGAGCATCTTTGAGTTTTTCGGCCAGCCGTAACCCCATGATATAAGATTCTGGTCTGGCAGGCTGCAGTTTCGATGCCTGTTGATATAGTTTGAGCGCCTGCTCATCAGCATCAAATCGGGATAAATACGCCGCCGAATATACCATATTGGAAACATCCGTGGCAGTAAAATCGATGCGAGAAAGCAAAACCCGCTGAATCTCCTGCTTGGGACGTCCGACGATTTCCATCGATAACGCGAGCACATCATACATCCAGGGTTGCGCTTGATTATGAATCAAGGCGGCATTGATGGCGGCGATCACATGTTCGTGTTTGCCTGCTTGATGTAAATTGAAAATCACATCATTCACCAGCGCGGGAGCAGGTTTTCGTTTGGAAAAATAGTCGTCCCAAAAGGCGGCCGGATCTTTGCTGCTACCGATTAATGGAAGCTTCGCTGCATTCTTTTTTTCGGTCTGCTCTTTAACAGAAACGGAGCCTTTCTTTTCAGAGCGGCTCCGTGCTGTTAAATTAGATTGTCCAGGGACACCGGGTGGTGTTGCTTTCCCGTTTACTTCACGCTTTGCGGTTTTTTTTTGAGTTGTTCAACCGTGCGGTTATCAAACCGAAACGGATTGTCTTCAACCTGAAATTGTGCCTGGGGTTGTTTAGAATCAGCCTGACCTAAAATATCATCCAGAATGGCTTTCATTTCCGGATCGTCGATAGGCTTGGTTTCTTCTTTTACAATATTGCCTTGCACTTTTTTAGCAGGTTGTTTCTGGTTCTTGGGAGTTTTAGCTCCATTCATCATCAACAGTTCAGGAGCAATATTGAAGAGTCCCTGGCCGCCACCACCTTGACCACCCCCGCCGCCGCCAAATCCGCCGCCGCCACCGCCTTGCTGGCCACCCTGTTGCCCACCCCGCTGGCCTCCAAAGCCACCCTGGCTGCTACCGACAGAAGCCTGTTGAGTAGAAACAGAAATGACAAGGTCAGCGACAGGATAAACGCGTGTGGCATAAATCTCGTCTGCTTTTACAATCGTGGTGATCTTCATCACTTCATCTTCAATGACATAGGTCAAACCGATCGGCTTCAAAATAATATTCATGGCACTTTTGAACTTGATGCCACTCAAAGCAACATTGACAGGTTCATCGACTGTCAAACCTTCCTCACCCAGATCGTTCGAGTTGATCAGAATCGTGATGTTATGCAGTTCTGCAAAGTAGGTCATCACTTCTGAGAGTGGAATATCTGGGAAGTTTGCTTCTGTTTCTCTTTGCAGCTCTTCAAAAATTCGTTGTTCTGCAGGACTGTTACGATGCAGGTCAACAGCAGCCCATTTCTTACGACGTTCAGTCATGTTCGTCCAGACTGGTGCTGAAGGCCAACGAATGGGAGGTTCATCAGGAAAGGGAACATGTGATAGTTCAACCTGATAGAGTGTTTCCAGGAAACGGTCTGAACGCAAAGAACGCATTCGGAATACTTTCTCCAACTGTCCGGCTGCTTCTGATGTGAATAGAGCGGCAGTCGCTGGTCCATTGCCTGGTTCCATATCCACGGCGACACGCGAAACGGCTTCCGCCTCTTCATAGGCATCAGTGTTACCGTGCCGACCATCTTGAATCAATGAACGAACGCGGTCGATCAACTGTTCCAGTTTTTCGTCTTCCAAAAGAATTTTGTCGACCAGACGTTTTTGCTGTTCTAACTGTGCCAACTGTTGTTGCTGACGAATCTGCCGCGTTTCAGTCACTTCGATCTGACTGCGTACATCCACCATCATATTATTCAGACGGCGTTCCAGTTGCTGACGAAGATCGAGATCAATATCCGAAGTCGATTTGACAAAGTTCAGCGTACGTTTTAATAAGCCAAGTGCTCCGTCCGGATTCTCCGCAGTAATCTGGCGTGACTCTTCAATGGCATTGGAGACCTCGATTTTCATCTGGGCTCCCTTAATCTGCCTTAACTGTTCGACTTTGCTGATTGGATCCTCAATCGGAGGCTTCGCATCGGCTTTCGTTTCCGGTTGAGTTTTCGTATCCGTGGCTGGCTGTTTGGGATCTGCTTGTGCCAACTGATCTTGTTTGAATTTATCTGACAATTTCAGAAGTGATCCAGCACGGGAATTCCCGGGATCAAGCTGGTGTAACAAATTACCAAACTTGGCAGCCTGTTCAAAATTTCCACTTCGAATGGCTCGTGTACCTGCAAATTCCAATTGAGCCATCTGCTCTTCATGTGCTGTTCGTGCAAGATTCATCATGCGTTGTCCGGCAAATGCGACCCCAACTTCCTGCCCCGATTGGTAATTCGCCCAGGGAATCGCCAGAAAACTATTAACCGCTTGTGAAACGGGTACGTTAAACTTCCAGATCGCGTTTAATCGTTTATTACTCAACTCAACAGACAATCGCCCGGAGAGTTCGCCTTTTGCAAGATAAACCGTCTCACGGTCAGTACGAACCGGCAAAGCCTGTGGCGTATACAATTCTAATTGTTGATCTGAGACCTGAACTGTTTCTGGAAAGAAGACAGGAGCTTGAACTGCCTTGGCCAATTCCTTACCAACTATCGTCGGCAGATCTTTTTTCCCTTCGGCCTGATCAGTCAGAACAATCCCGCCCGTGTAAACTCCCAGTGTTCCCAGCAGTTGTAAATCTTTCTGAGGTCCGACAGCATAGCTATGAACGGGAACATGTTGATTTGCCAGTTGACGAGTGATGGCTGCCATTTCCGGGAGAGAAATCAATTGGGCAGAACTCATACCATCGCCAATATAAATAATCGAACGCGCCTGTTGTTTCTCAAGTCCCTGCATGACCGTTTTTAAAGCCTGACCAAGATTGGTCGCTCCCAGTGGTGCTCGCGAGGCTAAAGATGCAACAGCGAGTTTGGCCTCGCGGCTTTGAGGTGCCACGAATTCATTCACGAACGGCGTGCATTGCACATCAACCGCATAGACGGCAACCGTGGCATCGTTGGGGAGTTCGCTCAGCAAAGAGTTCAGAACATCCAAAGCTTGAGTACGATGCTCTCCCACCTGACTGGCTGAAGTGTCAAATAAGATTGCGATCTGTTTTCCCGAATGCACAGAAGCGGGCAACCGGTCTGCTTTAAGTTGCAAAGCAAAATAATGCGTGCCTTCACTGTCCTGATAACTAAGGATCTGGCCAATGTTTGATATTTCTGGAACTTGATTCCCGGCATAACTTTCCGAGGAGCACCCCAGCATGGCTGATGCGGCACAAACAAACATTGATATTCCAAACCTGGATACTGACATAATTTCTCTCTCCCGGGTAACTCTAGGTAAGAATGCTCTAACTCAAACCAAGATGGACGATCGCCAAATTGCGCATTCTCCTCATCTGTGCATTGTATATTCAATCTCGGACACCATTGAAGGAAATTCCCCCGATTTTCTCTTAATTCTCCAAATTTGGTGCGAGTTGAAAAGAGATTGTCGGCACGGACTGAAGTATCCGCGCAATTTATAGTCCGATTATGGGGAAATTGAGGATCAAGGCTCACTTAGCGAACTCGACGATTTCGAGAACCTTTTCTATTGAAACGGGCCAGGAAATATTCATTCGTCCACATTTGATTGATGATTCAGCAGTTCTTCATCACACAGCCCACTCGCATTATGCCGATTCTACTCATTAACTCCGCGCTGATTTGACGATCTTTAACAGAGACTCACCACACTTCGTCAGCCGTCGAAGCCTGTTTCTGGCGGGATTAATGTGGACACATGAATCTGCAAATCTCTGTTCGCTACCATTTCTATCACTGTCTCCGCGCATGCTATATCGACTGTTCTTCAATAAACTAACAGTGATTCTAATCTCGATGGCCATGCTGCTCATCGGATTGACGATTCAGAATTCACGAACCGACTTGCATCAACAGTTAAAAGCAAGTCGAAGTTCTGCAGATGAGATGACCACACTCAAACCTGTTATGCCTGATGCTCTGCCCCTTGACTGGAGCCAGCCAGTTAACATTATTACGTCCAGTCGGAATCCTGGTTTCCCGCTTTCGATTGCCGCTGACGATGAATATGTTTTGATTATCAATAACCTGGAACGAGCGCCTCAACAATCGAAAACGATTGTTCTTTCAGCCGAGCTAAATAACAGCACACAATCCCCAACAGGCTGCTACTTTCAAAACACCACTGCCGTCGCGCTAGCCGCTCATGCGAACAATCAGTCTGCCATGCCCCAATCGGCTGACTTACACAGACATCAAACATCGGCAATTCCACCGGATTCAGAATCGGAACCAGCTGAAAGCGAACGCGATTTCTTTTTATTCGTGACCGATGGCAATCTCTCCGATAAAAATCAATATACCCGCATCAAAGGACGTCTGCTTCAACAAAGTTCTCGCGTCGCCGTTTATCTGGATGATCAGCAGAGGACTGAAGAATTGGCAACCGGACTGGTCGCTGAAATCATTGAGATCATGGAGCATCATGTTCTGGACCAGATCACCAGCCGATGTGGTCCGATTTGGGATATTGATGACAGTGAGCGATTTACCATTCTGCTCTCGCCGTGGTTAAGCAAGCTCCAGGGAGGCAAAACATCAATCAATGGTTTTGTACGTCCCAGCGATTTTCGAGAGACGGTACCCGAACCGTTCAGCAACCACTGCGATATGCTGTATCTCAATTCCACACTCAAACCCGGTCAGGAATTACTTGACCTGCTCAGTCATGAAGTCACACACGCAGCCATCGCCAGTATTCGAGGTATTGCGGGGCCGTTAACGGATGAGGAAGACTGGCTCAATGAAGGCATTGCTCACATTATGGAGCCGGGTTTTACAAACCGAGATTACCGCATTAGCGAGTTTTATCGCAGTCCCGAATCCTATCCGCTGGTGGTCCCGGACTATTACCGTGCCCAACTCTGGCGAAATCATGGATGCCGGGGCGCCGTCAATCTGTTCCTCGACTGGTGCAATCAGATCGAACCCGCTCACAGCTTCCCTTACCGTTTTACACATCATCCACTAACGGGTGTGAAAAAAATAGAACAGCTCACATCACATCGCTTCTCAGAACTGTTCCGACAATGGTCCCTGCATCTTGTCAGACAATCTCTGAATGCAGCCCCCCTAAAGCAATCGACGCCTCATCAACCTGAAATGTATTGTGGAAATTTTCTGGTAGTGGGCCCTGCTCTACGCGACTGGCACCCTGAACGAGATCGCCAGACTTCCCTAAAAGTCTCATCGACTGCTTCCGGTTTTCTGCATCTCAAATCAGACAGTCAACACCCCCGCAATCTCACAATCAAGGTCAACGGGTTCCGGAAGATACAATTGACGCTGTTAAAAATTCCGAAAAGCAAAGACAGGCTCTCATTAACAACAATCGCTGACGTCTCGGCCACCCCAAAACCTCTGCGACCAGAATCGGTTGAAGTCACCCTGAGTTGTACGCACCCTCTCCATTCAACAGTGGAGACAATCAGTTTGGAATATGGCGGCGCTTATCTCTCTCGTGCAGAGCGACAACCGCGCACGTTTCAAACAAGCCTGCTGAAGCCAACGTTGACATCACAGGCAGGAACTCTGGAAATGGCTTGTAGTGGCACGCAACAAAGCAATGGGGCCCAGGTAACAGATTTTCTGGTCCGAATTCCCCGCAGCGCACTGCGGAAACAAACTGAGTCCACCTGTTTAACCTTTAAAGCCATTGTAAAAACCGATCAGCAGACGTGGCTGGCAACTCAGTGTGACTTCAAGCTCCCTCAGCAGCCAGTACACCGCTTGGCAGAGTCTGCTTCGCAATCAACTACAAAATGATCCGTTCATCCGGTATTAAAAGCGGGCCGCGTATTAAAAACTCGAAGTGTCATCCTGACTTTCGCCCGTATATTTTAAACGGGTGGCAAACATCTTTTTCAAGCGGGAAACAGGATACATGCGAACAATTTTGTTCTTGTAAGTGATTCTTCCCTGATCATCTCGACCCAGTTGTGCAGCAACATCCGGCTTGGCCAGATCAGCATACAAGCCAGCAAACGTTTCTGGATCAACACCATTCCCGGCTTCGAGATCGTCTAACGCATTGATTCCACCGCAAGAAACGGCGAACGCATTCAACCCTTTGGTGGCTGGTCGCATGAAATTTTCCTCTTCCAGAGCCGACTGCGCCTCGATCAACTGTTTCACACCGCGCTTAATTTTATCTTCGGTTTCCTCAGTAGGAGTCCCTGATTTTTGTTGAGCGTGTAACATTGTGCTCTGAAAACTCTGAGAAGCCCCCAGAACATAGCCCACAGTAATCAGAAGCAAACCAATAAAGACCTGGTTTAACCTGGACATGAAAGACTCCCCGTGAAATCAACTTTTGTTGTGATTGGTTTCTATTTAAGATAATTTAACCTTCAGACTGATCACATGAATTCAGCCTCCAGGTACAAATAGAATGACAAGATTGCATGTCAGTAGCTCATATTTACTAAGATTAGACTGGTCAGGTCAATAAGAACCCTGAAAAATCAAGTGTAAATGCTCTGATCTTGTCCTGTTGAGAGAGTAAACTCAGCAAAATATTCGCGTATCTCCCACAAATGAGATTTCGATATAAAAAGCCGGTTCATTATGATGATCGAAGAATTTCAGCTAGCCTTGTCAAATATCGTAAGTCAATTCCAGGCAGCAGACTATGATGCCAGACACCTGCTCCTTGATCTCTCTGAAAAAATACAGGAATTAGCAGATCGAATCCCGCAGTCACTGCCAGACCATCTCAAATCGGAATGGAAAGCTATTTGTACGGAAGTCAGCGAAGTACAACCGGCGTTCAAAAGCCACCGAAAAACTTCAATCCTGTTCGATCGCGCAGGAATGGGACAACCGGGACGACAAAGAGCCATCGCGCTCATCACAAGAATCGCAGCACTCTCGAGAGCAGTCAGCAGGCTGGGAAATCAGCGTAATCCACCGACTTGAATGAAGTTCATCAAACAATAATCCGATCCATGTGGTTCAACATAATCTCTTTTTGTTCTTCAATACCAGGCAGATCTTCCGCTTTACATGCGATCTCCAATTCGGCTGCAATCTGTGAGAGTTCTTCAAACCCGTAACCAGCACTAGCACCTTTTAACTGGTGGGCTAATACTTTGAGTTCCTCAACCTGATCAGAAATGGATGCTTGTCGCAGAATCATTTTTTTCTCTTCAATTCCATCAACGAACATCTCAATCAACTCGAGAAAATCTTCGTCATCATAAAATGACGATCGAACTGGTGTGTTTTGCAAGGCGTTTACCATTGTTCCATGATCCATATACAATAAATTTTAGTTCTATTTGTTATAAGTAACGACTTTGGGGTCCACACTTGCGGCCTGTGTTTTTAGATATATCAGCCTGGTGAACAGATTCCACTCTAATTAATAGTTTGAACTCATATCCCCGCAGCAAAAAAAGCGGAATTTATTCGATTTTGTGGCAAAGTAAATCCCTCCATGGAAATAACTGTGCTGATTATGACTGATATGCCGATACAAAAATGGTTTGAGCGGGTCTAGGCCAATCATTTTCGCAGGAACATTCCCATCCTGTTCGACTTTTCCCCAACAAATAAAAGTGAACAAAAATGCACACACTGTAATGTCTGATATTGACTCAGTCCCACCTCTTCCCATATACACATTCGGTCAATCTTTGCTATCCAAAGCAAATCGTTAAACCCATACCCACTTTCTGTTTCTTCAATATTAATACCATCAATCATGCGATTGCTTCAGCGCTATATTCTCTTCGAATTACTGCGCGTTTTCATCTTGATGATCACTGTACTGACTGTCCTGTTGGTGTTTGTGGGTGCGTTCCAACAAGCTTCCAATCAAGGTCTGGGGGTCATTCTTGTCTTAAAGATTCTGCCTTTCATCGTTCCCAGTATGTTACCGTTTACGATTCCTGCCACATTACTGTTAACAGTTTGCGTGGTTTATGGACGTATTTCCGGTGATCAGGAAATCACAGCAGCCAAAGCCGCGGGTATCAATGTCCTCTCGCTACTCTGGCCTTCTTTTATCCTGGGAGGATTTCTCAGCCTGGGGTCACTGCTGTTAAGCGATCAGATTATTCCCTGGGCGGAAAAAAATATTGAAAAAACGATTGCCTGTGAACTCGAAACCATCTTTCTGGAAAAACTCCGTTCCCAAAATCAGATCCATGACCCGGCCAGTGGTATCTCGATCACCGTCATGGGTGTTCGCGATAAGACATTACTCGTACCCACATTTCGATATTCTCCCCACAATAAGCAACCTGTGCACCTGCAGGCAGAAGAAGCGACTCTGGAATTTGACCTCAGTCATCAGCAAGTCATTCTGCACATCTCAAAGGGACACATCGACTTTCCTGGAAAACCTCGATTTTACGTCGAAAAAGATGCGTTTCCCTTTCCGCTTCCCAGTCAAACTGCGATGGCGAAGCCGAGACACATGAGTGTGCGATCGATCAAAACAGAATTAAGAGATCTCAGGGAAAAACAAGATGAACACGAATTCCAACACGAGATTGAAGTCGCAATGATACTGGCGCTCGGAGATTTTGAGCGATTTAACTCCCCGGAAATCACAAATGATTTACCCCGGAATCACGTCGAAGATAAGCGGAAGAACAAACTCAAAACGGCATTGGCAAGTCGTTTTGCATTAAGTTGCAGCTGTTTCTTCTTCGTACTGGTCGGTTGCCCGTTTTCCATTGCCCAGGCACGCAGACAGTTCCTGACCAGCTTTTTCCTGGTCTTTGTGCCCATTCTTCTATTCTATTACCCCATCGTATTGTTGACGATCAATTTATCGAAGCTGGGTAAAATTGAACCGAGTTGGTATCTATGGGCAGGAAATCTCGGTTTATTATGCATTGCCATTCATCTGCTGCGAAAAGTGCTCCGCAATTAAAGCCGCGCTTGCCTGGTCCCGCTTATTTCCAGTGCGAGAAAAAACGGATCAAACGCTGTGTTTCACCGAAGATATATATCGCAGCTGTAATATGACCGGAATCCAGCCAGACTAATTCTGGTTTCTTGCCGATCGATTCCCACAACGCAATAGAACTCTGGGGAGGCAGAATTTCATCATGTTTTGCAGCCACCATCAGCACATCACGGTTTTTCAGTAAATGCCCGTATGTATGAGGATCAACGGGCGCCATGATCTTCAGAAACGACTCGAAAGTTCCCCCATTCTCCAGCCACTGCTTCCGAAAGTGTTTTGCATAGGGATGAGGATTTTCCCAAATCCCCAGAGCCAGATTGCCTCCACCCAGATAAATGGCAACTTTCTTAAACCGTGGCTCTGCGGCTGAGGAAAGCGCTGACATAATTCCGCCCAGACTGATGCCGGTGACTCCTAATCGGTCGGGATCGACTTCCTTTCGACTTGCCAGCCAGGCAGCCGCCTGCCGCACATCCAGCACCGCCTGAGTCATCCCTTCCGCGGTATGTTCGGGCACAAATGAAATCATACGACGATGACGCTGTGCACTCACTCCACGCCTCTGAGCATAATAAGGCATCTTGATTGTCAACGCCGCAATCCCCTGACGCGCCAATGAATTCGCGGACATCTCGGAAAGCTCGAATCCACCCCCGAGAATATGCAGACACACACAGGCCGGAAAAGGTCCAGTGCCTTCAGGCTGATAATAATGACCGTAGACTGTGTTATTTTCTTTCACCGCCGTTTTCACTGGCGAAGGAAACGTCACATCATAAACGCGAACCGGCCCACTCATTCTTTTGAACTCACAGGTAAACGGAAACGTATGCGCATCGAGATGAAAACGAGCCGGAACTTTTCCTTCTTCTTTCGTCGTCTCAAAACGAACCTGCCCCTGCTCCGGAATGTCTATAAAAACGGGGCCCACCGGTTTATTCTCAGCCCAGCTTTGTTCGGTCATGACGAACAGGCAGATGAGGATTCCCCAAACCAGAATCAAAAGACGTCGATCCGGCGACATGCGATGTTTACAAGCCATTGCGTAAATAATTCCCGTCCTGAGACAAATGAAAAGGAACAACCATCATTTCCTGGAGTGGCTGTTAAGTCAAATCAGATCCATTTTAGTCCAATGACAGGCATTGCTGTAGACTGATTTCAGGGAGAACTGTCTGGGAACGAGAAAAGAGGTGAAAACGCGCAGCAGTGATGATCACTCGGAATAAGGCCAGGATTCTGACGAAACCTCTTTTTTGATCTCTTTCCCGGCATTCAGTATCTGCTCAATCTCTTCAGCAGACATGCCGGCAGCCAGCATATGGTGTTTTAAGTCTACATCTTGTTGATGACAGGCAATTTTCATCCAGGCACGTGAAATAATGGCAGTAATTCCACAAACAAAAGGCAAACCAAACAAACAAATAATGGCGGTAAATCCAATGACATCAATGTCACCCATCATTCCCTCCTGAAAAGAATCAACCGAAAGTCAGATTAATAAATGTTGTTTCGCCGATGCGACTCATTTCTTAGCAAGAAAAAACAAATTCCTTGATTTAAAGAGATACTACTCAGAAGCTGAAAACAGAAGAAATTCGCGATAAATTGTTATCTATTAGGAATTTCGGGAAACAGAGTAAATTGACTCCTGCCGGTCTGCTGATAATAATAAGGAGGAAAACATGAAGATTTTCACAATTTGAGTTCATCTTTTTGTTACAATTCTACGTATTAAGAGACGTACTACTAAACTCGGGGGGCGATCGGATTCGACTGGTTCACCGTATGTTAAGGTGGCGTGCCGTGGTTGATCAGTTGGCCACGTTAAAAGCTGATCACAATCTAATTGCAAACAAGCAATTTTCTATGGCTGCTTAATATAAGCAACCCTGGCTTAGGAATCCCCGTCTGAGGAGTCCGAAGGCGAGTCACAAAATCAGACTGGTATCAGATCAATGTCCGCTCCGTCTGATACGAGATCCGTGGTGGACTGGCTTCCGAAAGGCTCTGTTTGTCGTGCCAGAAGAAGCGAGACTCAAACGATAAAATATGCACGTAGAGGCTTTAGCTGAGGGTTCACAGGACGCGGGTTCAATTCCCGCCGCCTCCAATATGGCCAATTTGCGAGAGATCGCAAGTTGGCTTTTTTCTTTGACTTATGGCATTCCCCTTGATTTCCGAGGCTTCCCAGCGTTAAATAGGTCCAATTAGAGGTCCAATTAGATGGGTTTCTGGGTCCAATTAGACGCTAGTGGATAGAGCTTCGGAGGTCACCATCAGCCAGTCCAACGAAAAGATCACGCGGCGGCACAGCCGTCAGAAATCAGGCCGAAATGGCGATGACAAGGGAGAGCGATTCTCTCTTCAAGGTAAGAGGTGGCGGTTTCCACGTGGGCTCTCAGCTCAAGATATCGAGGCTCGCATCTCACGAATTCGAGAACTGTGGAGTGACCACGAGCGGTTCTACCTGAGTCAGGTGTTCGTCGACCCACAGGCCTTGGCGAATCTCCCTGAGTTTGCCTTGGATGAAGAAGCGAAGCGTTTACTGAAGCGGCAAGGGGCCACGGATGCCCCCGGTGGCAACAGTAAACAGAAGTCATCGCCTGACGAGTGGTCAACTTTCGGTATCAGCGGGCGAAACGGTGGTGTGACAATAGGTGGCCCTGAAGCCGATTGGTCACCCCTGGCCCTATGGATTGCCGAGCAAATCAAAAAGGGTGTTCAACCTGTCCCACTTCCGCCGTTACCCGAACTGCTGGACTCCGTCTATCGGGATAACCGAGTCGATTACCGATTTGGACATCTTACCCAAGTGTTTTCTGAGCCTCGTGAGACACACCCACCAACGACTGGTGATTTACGCTGGCAGGATGCGTTCAAGCTGCTGAACCGACTGACGGAAGCGTATCCATCCGTGCCGTGGACCATGCCGCAGGGTCAAGTTGACGAAACGGCTCAGTTCCATGAACAGACAGCCAGAGAGGCGATCGTCACAACAGCAAAGGTCCGTTCACAGAAGTTATCCGAAACAAACATCCCGCTTATTCCAGGAACCTTCCATGAGGCCCTCAAAGAATATTACAAGTATCGAACAGCACACTTCACCAAAGCCGGTGAGTTTGACAGCAGCGGCCACCACATGCTCGGCCTGATTGAGAACTTTCAGAAACGACAACTCAACGTGCCCTTGGCAATGTTGGACTTTACGCGTTGCCAGGAATTTTATGACTTCTGGAGAAACCGTCCACTGAACCTGAGAACAAACGAACCACTTTCCAAAAAGCACTGCTCCAGTCACATCGGCGAACTCAGGAGATTCTTTATCTGGCTCCATACCAGCAACAAATTTGCCTGGCGTCGACCTGGAGATTTCGACTTGATCGACACAAAGGTTCAGAAACTGTCTTCGGATCGACGGTCCATCCATGACATCGAGCTTAAGACATTCAACGTCGATCACCTCAAGCTGCTATACAAGCACGCCTTACCTGCCCAGCGACTCAAGATAGTATGGTGCCTCAACTGTGCTCATGGTGCGGCGGAAATTGGACGGGTCGAATGGGAAGACCTGTTTCTGAACCAGCCTCACCCTTGGACAAACGAAGGCCTCAAGCTCGCCAGCGACGAGAGTGACTCCTGGTGTGGGCTGTTGCGGCCCAAGACTGACGTTGTCGGCTGGTGGTGGTTGTGGCCCGAAACCGTGCAACTGATTCAATGGTGGAAAACAGATCTTCAGCGGCGAATCAAACGGGAATTTAAGCCGTCAGAGCGAATCATGCTTACGGAGAAAGGAGCAAATCTCTATCGCGATTCATCCCGCAATGCACAGTCATCATTTTCAAATGAATGGAGCCGCCTGCGGTCACGCGTTGCCAAGGCGGAAGGTAAGGACGCTGTTCCGAAACTTCCATTTGGCACCCTCCGGGATCAGTTCAGTAATTGGCTCGGTAGTGACCAGAACCGGGCCGTAATCGCCAGCGTCGCCTTAGCTCACGGAATTCCGCACAAGGGCGACAAGTTGCTTTACAAGCACTACTCGAATCGCCCCTGGGCTCATCTCTTTGAGGCCCAAAAAGAATACCGCCAGGTTCTCCAGCCAATGTTCGACGAAGTTCCAGACCCGCTCGTTATTCACGACCCACTGATGAGCCAAATCATGGATCTTTGGAACTCTGGAAATCAAGACATTCGTGCAATTGCGAAAGAGTGTGATGTGCACATGGCAACTGTTCGTCGAAAACTCCGTGATTTGCAACTTACCTGAAGTACTCCCCATTTTTTCTGTTTCTCAGATTGTGGTGGTCCCACTCTTCCTTAAACGTATACCCCAGCCAACGACGCCACAGCCACAGCGTCTGGCTCAACTCGGACTTCGATTAGACAGTGTCGGGATTGACCAGAGCTCTCATTATCTGGACAGTATCGCGATTGATGCTGTACCGGTCAGCCGCTTCTGCAGTGACTGTATGGTGACGTCGGACCACACTCCTTCAGGATCTGCTGACCGATGTCGTAACAACTCGTAATCTTCTTAATTCTGGCTTCGAGTTGGTTTTGTGATCTGGGTTTAGCCATTTTTACTCACGTCGAAATCATTATGTTTGATGTCCAGTTCGATCTTGTAAAAAATCTAAATTCCGGATTTTAGAGATTGGAACAATTTGAAAAGTAGCTCAAAATGAGGTGGCAGAAACGGCAATGCAGAATACTTCTGTTTGAGTCAGCGATTACTCGCGAAGGCGAATGAGTTGCTGCTCAGTCGACCTGGTAGGGGCTGATTCTGTTTTAGTTCCAAATCGGATCCCGCAATCAATCCAGGGGTTCAGATAACTTTCCGAGCCGATGCTGATGAATTAGTCCGACGGCGGACTCATTACTGCCGAGATTTGCTCGGGCGTCAGTGCCTGAGGCAGCCATTGTGACACGTCATCTTGAGCACGTTCGGCTACCTTTCGGCCCGCCTGCCAGGCAATCTGAGCCTCTTCGTCAGTGAACAGGGACATGTTCAATCCATACCCATCGGCCAGTTGACGAATCTGTTCAGCTACAGCTGACACCTGAGCTTCTCTGAAGCCCAGGGCCTTCTGTGTCAGCCATTGAAATCCGATTGACGCGAGATCGAAGTCAGTGACCGATTCACCTTTGTCGCTTTTGTATTTCCATTCCGACAAGCCGTCCTCCAGCTTGCACCAGCTTGATTCACTGACCTGAACTCGCATCTTCCCATTGGTCAACCGCATATTGAAGCCGATCCAGTTCACATGGTCGCCGGATGAGAGGTCGTGAACGGCCTCGTCCTGGCTTTCCTTGATCTTCATGCCGATTTTCTCAATGCGTTCTCGGAGTGCGGCATAACAGTCGACGGCAGATTCGTGCGTGTCACAGAAGACTGCGAGATCATCGGCGTATCGCACGAGTACCGTACCTGGAAAATTACTGCCCCACCAATGATCCAGCAGATGATCGAGGTAGACATTCAGGCAAATCGGTGAGATGGAGAGCCCTTGAGGGATTCCCGTTTCCCGAGTTCGATCCAGCAACTCCTCGATCAGGTTCATCACCGGCGACTGATGAAGGCGGGAGCGTAGTACTTGTAGCAATCGCTTCTTGGGCACCGTTCCAAAGGCATCGCGAATGTCGCAAGCGACCATGTGGTGCATCCCTTGCTTGATCAACGACTTGGCAGCCACCACGCAATGTGCAGGTGACCGCTTGGGTCGGAACCCCATGCTAAGGTCGTAGAAATCAGGATCGAGTAAGGGCGTCAACAGGTTGGAAAGATTGCGAGCAACGATCCGGGTTTCGTCCAGAGGTACCTCGATCGTCCGGAAGCCCGTCTTGCCAGGCTTTGGAATTTTGTACTTCGTGTACTTCCCGCATCGATAGCTGCCGTCGAGGACTCTCTTTTTAATATCACGCAGCCACTCCCACGGATACCAATTCGGAGTTGAGGCTCGTAGATCGTCATCCAGGATTTCCCTGCGACCGATGTCATCAATTGCGATACTCAGCATGCGGGGGTTGGCGACGGCATTGAGCAGCGACTGGCAGTGCTCGTGCTTCCATTTGCTTGTGGTGCGAGCCCAGTTCTCGACATCATCTCTGTACGACTCCAGTGGATCGACATCCGCTGAGCGGTTGCCAAGATAGTCACGTTGCCGATAGCGGTGCCGTAGGGGCGAAATAGATTGGTAAGACATGTGCTCAGCCTTCGGTGATCTGAATTGGTTATAAAAAAACAACCGGGGCGGAGCAGGTCTGCCCGGCCCCGGCTGATAGCTAAAAAAATAATGAGGTTCTGGCGGTAGCCAGAGGTAAAAAGAAATAATGATCCTTTCTTCCTCTGAAACTTCCCCTCAACCGGCCCCTTGTGTTCGAACGCGTTTCTCTAACGAACAACACATTGGTAAAAGCGGATCAAGAGTAGATGGAATCACCTAATAAGTAATCCTCTCCATCCAGGAATGAAATGTTTCTCCTTCTGTTAGAGTAGTTGGTTTAAGGGATCAACTGAGTTCTGCCATTATTCTTCCCATCATCCTCAGGATTAGAACATCTTTTCTTTGTGGAGCTGAATCTCGATTGTGAGCTCGGTTCCCGAGAAAGTGTTCGAGTGAGGTAGTGACTTAGTCCTCGGTTGTGATGTACTCCCGATGCGGATCGCAGTGATCGGCCTGAGTAAGTCAACGGAGAAGAATAAGGCGGAACTGGAATCATTGGTTATCATTTTCTCTTCATTTGGTTCATTTGGTTTCATGATCTTCGATCTAAATTCCGGATTTTAGATTGAGTCTATGATCTTGTTCATTTCCCTGGCGTCTTTCTTTGCCTGGTTGATTACGGTCTGCTTCATGTAATCGCCGACTTGCATACCCTTCATGTTGGCTGCCGCTGTGACAACGGTGTGTTCCTGAATAGAGAGGAACACTTTCATTTGCTTCATGGGCGGTTTGTTAGCTGTCTTGTCGTTGGGCACTTTCTTACTCATGGCATTTTCATTCCTGTCGCGTTTTGCGACTGCATGGATAAATTCTTGCTTGAGGGTATTGAGGGGCTACTAGGACCTTGAGGATACTGAAGTCTAAGGATAGCTTGAGGTCTAGCATTGGTCAACATCAAAACGTTGTTGTTTCGAGTTCCGTAAGGAAAGCCCAATGAGTGGGCTCAAGCCACTTATTTCAGGGTTTTGCAAGATGACCAAACCTGAGAGCGAATACGATTCGCATCCTAACTCACATTCAGAGACCTCCAAGTCTCCGCTTTTTTTGCTCAATAAGCTCTGCCATAAGTAGGCGGCATACCCATAGGAATACTGGCCAAAATGGAATCACTCCAAGTTACACGCTTCTCTGCTGGAGATCAGGGCCAGGCTGAAGAAGAACAAACTCAGGATCTGCCGTGTAGCCAGGTTCGACTTCAAACTTTGGAAAGCAACTTCTCTCTCTCGGCGATCCCTTCTTTCCTTCGGCTAAATCCCCCCCAGTATCTGATAACGGCTAACTCTACTATCGTAGACTTAGCCGTATCTACTCCTCTAAAGGGAGTAGATGCATTCGGGCGAAGTCCGAGGAATGTATTTTATATAGTTTAAATAGTTACAGGCTAACAGTTTATGTGCTTTGCGATAACACTTAAAGCCCCTCCGTAAATAGTAGACTTACCCGTTATGCGACTGTACATAAGACACTAACTTTTACTGCGAGGGGAGGGCGTGGATATGTGTGTGTGCTCGCGTATCGCTATACTCCCCTTTAGGGGGAGTAGATACGGCTAAGTCTACGATAGTAGAGTTAGCCGTTGTCATAGCAAATGATCATACTCATTATTAGGTACTGGAATGATCTCACGCCAGTTTGGTCCGTACTTGGTTTTCATATCGGCTCTTACCTGTTCCAGTCCCTTACGGAGCCACTCATGGCGGCTACCATATATTTCTTTCGCAGACAATCCACCGTATCCGTTGTGGTGCCACAGCATGGCCCTGTGGCTCACGTAGAGCTCCAGCCCGGCCTGAGAGACCCTGAGGCTGTAATCGACGTCAGCACCCCAGCCAGGAGCTCTGAAGGTAGGGTCCAGAAAACCCACTGTTTTCAATGTGTGAGCAGGTATGAGCACACAGGTGCCGTCTATCCAGTTTACTTCGATCTCAGTATCTTCGGGTTAATAGCAGTCCGTCCGAATATCTACTCTTCGTTCATGAACCCGGGAGCATTGTCCAGGTCTTCGTCAAGGAGGCGGACTTCCTTCCCAATCGACACCTCACCGGGTACTACGACATGGATCACCTGAAGAAGCTTTCGGAATGAAAGAAGAAAACGGTAGCACTAAAGACCAAGACGTCACTGTCACACAGGAAGAACTTAGAGAGCTTGTTGAGCTGGAAAAGAAAAAGAAGAAAGCAGAACAACTACGTTCTTCCATCAGAAACCGAGTCCTCAAGGGTGCGAAAGTGGAACCCGGAAAGCTTAAAGTATCTATTGAAACGGTGCCGAGAATTCGGCTTACTTGTGATAGCATTCGCAAACTTTTCGGTACAATGGGCGAGGATGTTCTCGCGGCACTGCCGACGCGGAGAACTGATTTAATGTACGTGAGACCGGGAAAACAACCAAAAGAGCAGGACGAACCGAAGGCAGTCTTTGACCCATCGATAATGGGCAGAAGATTTGAACCTGGCCATGAATCATCTTTGCTCAGACTTTTCATAGATGCCATATCACCCGTCAAGAGCCCTGAATCGGATGAGTTTAATGATGAAGAGGTCTTAGCAGCTCTTTCCGAGTCTAAATTTGAACCATGGGAACCTATCAATGTCCCAGAACCTGATTACTGTGGGAAAAAGAAAGTCTTACCATAGAGCAACAGACCACCTTGATGAAACTGCGACAACTGAAGTCCTGCTCCATTGGATTTAACCGCGTGTGACCCGCTGTTGTTCCAACGGCAATGAACATCATGAAATATCTTTAACTTTGGAGAGACATATGGACCACTGGTTTGTTGCGGGATCTGATTTGGAACTTAAACAGAATCAGCCCCTACCGGGTTGATTGAGCACCAACTCATTTACCTGTGATAGTGATCGCTGGCTCAAACATAAGTATTCTGCATTGCCAGCTCTGATTTCCATTTTACCTTGAACTACCTTTCTATAATTGCCTATCAATCTAAAATCCGGAATTTAAAATAATTCACCAGATCGAAGCCAGGAGCAAGAAGATTAGGAGTCGTTACGACATCGGTAAGCATAACCTGAAGAAGTGTGGCCTGACTTTACCGCACCGAGTCATTACAGAAGCCGTGCCCCGCTTTCACCAGGTTGCGAAGCCTGATAAGCCCAGAATATGGCTGTTCCGGAAGGATGGTCAGGCATTAACGCCGGAACAGATTGAATCTCCAGCAGGTCTGGCAACATGTGTAATTTCAGTCTTCAATAAAATAATCGGAATCAATCCGTTTTATAAAATACGACTGAGCTGTGCTCACACCCACATTGAAATCTATCATAAGTTGTGCAAGACGATTGCCATCTATTAACACAACTTTGGGGTCAATTGTCTCAACATATTGATGAGCTTCACGGGAGAATGTGCTTGTCGTCAGAAACACGCCTTTCCTGGCCCGCTTGCCGTGCAAGGCACCTACAAACTTTTGAATCTCTGGACGTCCAACCGGGTTTTCCCATCTTTTGGCCTGTAAATAGACAATATCCAGTCCGAGTTGATCCTCGTTTATTACACCATCAATTCCTTCATCAGCACCCGCAACGGTTAAAGCACCTGCAGTATCTTGAGATCCTCCATACCCCATAGCAAGCATGAGGTCGAGCACAAGTTTCTCAAAAAAAACAGGAGTCATTTTCTTGATCTGTGTAACCAAATTAGCTGAGAGGTCTTCACGTATCTGTTTGTATGCAGTCTGAAATGCTTCCTCAGGAGTTTCTATATCGTTCTTTTCATTAACCTGGTCTTCTTCATCATTAATCTTATTAGGAGAGCGAAACTCCCGATACTCGGGAAACTGAAGAAGAAAATTATTGTCAATACGATCTACTGCAGACTCTAAGACTTCGATACCACGATTGGTAATCGTGAAATGCCCACGGCTAATCGTTTCGATTAAACCAGCACGCTCCATATAGGTTTTTGCCCAAGCAACGCGGTTGTGAAAAACTGACTGCTGTCCACTCGGCAACAACTCCTGTCTCTCTTCAGTGGAAAGCTCAAAGTGATCAGCAAGCGTATCTTTCAATTCACGATTTGTATGGACCTCTTTATCTGCGGTTTGCTGTAAAAGCGGAAGCATGATGGTTTGAAAGTCAGGAATTTTCACAGTTGGCCCAGCCTACTTTACGAAAGAGATGCGATTCGATCCTGTTTAATCACAACAGGATTTAGTATTGTCGCTCCACACTCACAATCACTGTTAAACAGAGTTGGGATGCGACTTCAACGACAACGAAATAACTATGTTTATGGATTTACTCTGAACAATATCCCACTTAGCCGATCTGAACACAACAATAAAACAAACAAGACATTACAATAATCAAAAATCCACCATCTGTTTGATCGCCTGCGGGATCTTCAATGAGATTTGAAATTGCCCATAACACTAAATTCCGGATTTTAGATTTATCTCCAGATCGAAATAGTCATCAAACCGGAATAGTTCCAACGGAAAATAAAAGACGAAACCCAGATCACAAAACTAGCCCGAAGCCAGGATCAAGTAGATCATGAATCGTTACGACATCGGTAATCAGATCCGGAAGGAGTTTGTGCCGACGTCACCACACGGAGTCATTGCAGAAGCAGCTGGCCGCCGCGGTATCAATCGCGATGCTGTCCAGATAATGAGAGATCTGGTCTATCCCGACACTGGCTACTCGAAGTCTGAGTTCAACCAATGGTTCCGGAAAGCATAATTCAGTCTGAGCGTTTCCCATTTCTTCATGATGATCAGAGTCTCCAGATCGTTGTCGACAATCACTTTAAACAGGAGTTGAGACAGACGCTGTGGTCGTAGTGTCGTTGGCTGAACGTGGGACTGGAGCTGGAGGAGGTAGTCCCACCTGGGCTTCCCCGAGAGATGAGGGGGTTGATGTGGAAGATTGAAAAGCTAGGAAGACTGCTTGACGCCGAGTGAATAAGAGGTTGCTAACTATTCAGATCTGAGTGCTAACCAAGAGAAAGTTAGCACTGATGTAAAGTATATAATATCATAGCCTTAGGCCATTTCAGTTCGAACTTGCGAACTTTTTGGCCAATCTTTTTTTCTACACAGATACAATAGATACATAAATGATTCTCATATATTTTTTTAGAGGTAAAGTTAGCAAGTTAGCACTTATTAAACATAAACCATTGATAAATATAACCTTATGACGGTTCCAACTTTTAAAAAGTTAGCACCCAGTTAGCACCCAGTTAGCACTATTTGAACATTAGACATCGACTTCCCCTTCTTTCTCTCGGCGATCCACTCTTTCCTTCGGCGAAATGCTCATCCACCTCCATCGACTTCAGGGTAACCGGGCCAACATCTGCAGCATCCATGTAACCAACCCCGGCTCCAGACAACTCAGCCCCCACCAGATCAATTCAGCAGCAACTCATTCACCTTCGCGATCTTCTGTTTGATCGCCTTGAGCTCTTTGGTGATCTCAGGCCGAAGCTGCGGGTTCGCTTCCAGGTGCAGCTCCAACCAGCGGTCCCATGCCCACATCGTCCTCTCCAGTTCCGCTTCGAACACTTCTCCGGTGATCACTGTCGGTCTTCGTCCACCTTCCCGACGACGACCCTGGCGAGCCAGAATCTCCACTTGAAGCCGATGACTGCTCCAGCGGTGCTTGAGGGCCTCTCGGGTCAGTCGATCACGCTCCCTGCCCTTCGGGATGCTCAGCAGCCGGACAAAGTGGCTGATCGACAGAACATACTCTTCTTCTCTGAACAACTTGAACCACTGGTTCAGCTCTCGTTTCGTGTAGCCAGTCTCCCTTGATGCCATTGCACGAATTTTCTGGGCTGAATCACGATTGATGTTGTATTGATCTGCCAGCTCTGCAATCAAACTATGCGGTGAGGTTGGACCGCACGCCTTCAGGATTGCCTGACCGATGGCATAACGGTCCTCAATCTTCTTATGGCCTTCTCGACCCGGCTTGTCTGTCTTGATTTTTCATTGTCGCTCATGCCATGCTAATTGCAGTTCATTTATCATCATCATTCCCTTACAATATCTTAAATCCGGGATATAGATATTCGAAATCTAAAATCCGGATTTTGATATTCAGATTTTAAAATTTTGGGGCTTTTTAAAGAGTAGTCCAAAGTGGCATGGGAATCCAGAGACGGCAGCAACCAGTACTTCTATCTGAATCAGCGTCTGTCCGATGGCCGAGTCAGGAAAAAGTACTTCGGTAAGGGACTGTTGGCTGAGATTGAATCACTCAGGCTTGAGAACAGAGCCGTGGCCAGTCATCAGCTGGCTGCAGAACGTCAGCTAACTGCCACTGCGGAATCCCTGCTTAAGCAGCACCTTTGCAGCACGAAGGACGTGACTCATGCCCTGATGATTTCAATTGGCTTTACTAATGAACGATCCAGAGGATGGAGACCACTGCCCATGATTGCACTACAGGAAACCAACCACGAAAAATACAGTAATCCATCTGACGGCGATCAACCTTCGTTTAAAGAACTTGTGAAGGCTGCCCGGCGTGGCGATCGCTCTGTCATGCCTGCTCTCCGCAAAATCCTGCGGGCCAATCCTGAGCTGATCAAAAACAACGGCGACCTGGCCAGTCAGACCATGATTCACTGGATCGACCTGATCGCCGGACAGGATCTGTTCTACCGAGAGGCACTGCTGATCAATGTAGTCGGGCTCAGGAGCGATCTGATCGCTGAAACAAACGGTACTGTTGTCGAAAAAATGCTGGTTGATCAGGCCGTATCGACCTGGCTCCAGCTTTACTACCACGAAGACCGCGAAGCGACGGCACAAGCCCAGAATCTCCAGGTCGGCAAATACCGGCTCAAAAAAATCGAGTCCGCATTCAATCGGCACATGCGATCATTGAATGCACTCGCATCAATGCGGAACATCAACTTCACCAAGCGGATGGCAGAGACGATGCAGGCAGCGGTTCCGAATACCGCAGAAGATCATTATGAATCAGTCCCCAAAGCAGTAACGCACACGATTGGGAATCGGATCAGCGATAGTTCCAGCAGATCCCTGGAACCGGTTACGATGTACTAAACAGGGATTCCACAGCAGGAGCCCGCAGCTTTTTCTGTCCTGTTTCGCCATCTCGCTTTCAAATTCCGTTCAAGCTTCCTTTGAGTGTAGATAGTGCAAAATGAGCAGTATCCACTGAAATTAAAGTTGAAGCACGGAGTCTCCAGGATGAACCACACGACTGCTCATGTCTGCCTGAAATGCATTCGACTCATTGCTTTCGTCAGGATCTGTCAGTATCACCGGCCCGCACCACGCCGTTCCAAAATGGGCTGAATTACTTCCCACGTTTCGTCAAAACGCGTGTTTAGGATTTCGTCGTAGTTTTGAGCCCCCTGCCTTACCTGCGGGATTCCGTTTTCATGAAACCATTTCACTAGCGGTATCCAGTCTTCAGCCTGGTCGTGATCTCGAACATGATTCTTTGCAAGCGAAAGCAATTTTGTCTTGTCATCTTTCGGAAGTCTGTTGTTGAGGAGCAGTCGATGCTCAGGGGTCCCCTTATAACCGGGAAGCAGGAATGTCTTGGCTACCGCAAATGGACCATCAAATTCGATTGGGCAGTATCCCAGTCGATAATCAGGATCGTTGCCGTGTGCATCGTAATTATGACTCCCAAGTATCTTGTTTACGTAGATCCCGTGAACGATTGAGTGCGGATTTCTACAAACGGCAAATAACACAATCGCAGGTTGGCCCCCATGTAGGTGGGCAGTCTCAAACGGAGGCACGTCCACTACAAAGCGAACGAAATCTATCAGCTGCACGTACTCGGTTTTCCATTTGGGGGCGATCCGCTCACAAATTCGCTCCAGAGCGTGTGTCGTGAATCCCAGTGCCCGCTTTTCAGCATCAGATTCAAGAAATGGTGTTTGCAAACTGAAATGGATATTTCCTTGGGATGATGATTTTGTGAGCAGGCCATTGCAATGTAAGTGCAAGACCTTGCCCCTTGGTTCAATAATGAAGTGGTGGTGGGGCATGAACCGAACTTTGACGTTAGCCGGGATCTGTGAATAAACAGCCTCGGCAAGCTTGGTCATCGTCATTGTCTTCATGAAGTCTCCAGAATTCTGTAAAGTTGCCGCAAAGACCCGATTCCCTTTTTTCCAAATTTGCTCGACACGTTGAAAACCATCGGTTGCCATCAATTCCCAAAACTTACGATCGAGTTTGTCAAAGTGATTGCAATCATTGAAGTTGACCTTTCGAGCAGCAGAGTAAACTGCATCAATGAATTCAAGGTCCGCCGTTAAGCTAGGCTCGACCTCAAACTTTGGAAAACGACATACACGCTGCCATTGATCCTTGCGAACTGCATCGTGCTTCTGACGCTTACGACGTTTGAGTTCCTTTTGCTGTTTCTTTTGTTTACGTTTAATGGTCTTTGTACCGGACATTGATGTGTCTCCGCTTCAGTTGGTGAATATTCGAGAAATCCCAGAGTTGCTTTCTTTCGAGAAGGCCTATGACTTGCTCTTGGGACTCACTCAATAAATATCGAAGCGGCGTAACACAAACGGACTTTTTTGAGGGAATCCGTGGCAGAAAAACAATGGTGACTTGAGAATGTTGCCCGAAACGACAAATGCCGCCAGCAGACGACTCTGCGGCGGCATTGGAGTTCTCTAATCTGAAACCAGGTCAACCAGCCGTGTAGGCTGTATCAGCCTTGTATGGGCTGATACGGATCAGCTGCGATCGCTTAAATCCATCGACCAGGTACTCAAACGCGTCCAGATTGCATGGTCGGTAAAATGCCAGCCAATCGAATCGCAGTGATGCCACCAAGGCTTTGACCACATTGACACTGTTGACCTCACCGAATGCTTTTGGGCTCAGCGACGGACGGACACAGTTTCGATCCAGTTCCGTCGTGAAATTACAGTCTTTGGGAACGATTTGAATACCGACATGATGTAGCTGGACCTCATGCTGCCCTTGCCCTTGGTGATGCTTCTGGGTGTGCCATCAGGCTTGACCAGAAACAATCCACCGTCGTGACCAGGTTGACGAAACAAGTCGCCCGACATGACCAGAGCCCTGCCGAGAGTCTCGTAGTTATCCGACGCTGACGACTCATCGTGCCAATACACCTGCGGGCGGCCAGTTACGCCGCAAAAAGTTTTAGAACCATGTGAAACCTCTTTCATATGCTAGTCGTACGGAGTATGCTGTGACGGGATATGGCTAGAACAATTCTGCCGAGGCTTGGGCCGAAGCACTGACGGAAGCGTTGGATGGACCACGCCAATATCGGGATCGTCCATCCAAAGGAAAGGAAGGTAAGAAGCGTCAGGACAAGCAAGTTGCAATTGTGAAACAGCTGATAGGAATTGACTAATGAAAAACACAGAACGACACACGCCCGTGGATGGAGAGCTGACCCCTAACGGCGGTGACTACGCTATTGCATTCTTCTCCAATGGGAAGGGCCCATGTAACAAAGAGGATGCGACTGCAATGGAGATCGTCGAGTATGAAATCACAGAGGGTGATGGAGATGATATCGAACTATTAAGAACCTACGGCGTGACTAAGCCCAAGAAGTAACCCAACACCTAATCAACCTATAGCACAGGCCGTTTTTTCCTGCTTCACCCATACCTATCGTGGGGGGCGTAACACGCGTTTGCTCGAATTGTCCATAAATTCAATTTATAATTAGGCTTATGGCGTATAAGAAATCACACCCGCAGCTGGATTTGTGAGGGGCGTGTTGGGTATGCAGGGTTGATCTATGGGACAAGAAAAACACTTCGTGCCCAGGCATACCGTCCTCTCAATCTGACGCTCAGCTGCCGCCTGCTTGCTAAATGAAATCTTGGACGCAGTGATACGGATCAGATAACCATAGTTCATCCGCTTTAAAATCCGGATTTTAAAGATCCTCAAAGCTCTATGCTCCTAACGACATCCACCCGTCGCGATTCCCGCTGATAGTGGCATTCTGTTGCAGGCTTTGTTACCCTTTTGGGGGACAGATGTTACAACTGTCTCCCTCCATTGATAGGGGACAAAATGACTGAAAAACTGAATGATTACCTGAAAACGGCAGAAGCGGCGGAGTTTCTGGGCGTCTCGCAGAACACTCTACGAACCTGGTCCAAGCAGGGAAAGATTCCAGTTCAGGTGAATCCGCTGAATAACTACCGGCTTTTTCGGCGGGAGGACCTGAAATCCTTCCTCGACTCGGTCTCCAGACCGGTGACGCGAAAACCGAAATGACGGCAAACAACAGAACAACAGACGCAGGAAGCGACTAACATATGAGCCAACAGAATCTTTCTTCCTTCATCTGGTCCGTCGCGGACCTGCTTCGGGGTGACTACAAACAGTCTGAATACGGTAAGGTCATTTTGCCATTCACCGTCCTGCGTCGGCTTGATTGCGTGCTGGAACCGACCAAAGCCGCAATCCTCAAGGAGAAAGAGAAACGGGAAACCGCCGGGATCAACCCTGAGCCATTCCTGTTAAAAAAGTCTGGTCTGCTGTTCTACAACACGTCGCCGCTGGACATCAAAAATCTAATGGGCGATCAGGACAACATCGCCGAGAACATGTTCTCGTACATCCAGGCCTTCTCACCGGCTGTCCGTGACATCTTCGAGTGCTTTGACTTCCACACGCAGGTTCAGCGACTCGACAAAGCCAACCTGCTGTATTTGGTTACCGAAAAGTTCGCCAACATCGACCTGCACCCCGAAGTCGTCAGCAACGAACAAATGGGGCATGTCTTCGAAGAACTGATCCGCAAATTCGCCGAACTATCCAACGAAACTGCCGGGGAACATTTCACGCCGCGTGAAGTCATCCGGCTGATGGTCAACCTGCTGTTCATCGAAGATGACGATGCCCTGACCAAGCCCGGTATTGTCCGTTCGCTCTACGATCCGACTGCTGGGACCGGTGGCATGTTATCTGTCGCAGAAGATCACCTGAGCGGTCAGAACCCGAATGCCCGGCTGGTGATGTATGGTCAGGAACTCAATGGCGAGTCCTACGCCATCTGTAAAGCCGACATGCTGATCAAGGGCCAGGACATCAGCAACATCATCCACGGCAACACGTTGTCTGACGATGGTCTGCCGGGCAATCAGTTTGACTACATGCTTTCCAATCCACCGTTTGGCGTCGAATGGAAAAAGATTCAGAAGGAAATCAAAAAGGAGCATGAGCAGGACGGCTTCAACGGACGCTTCGGCCCCGGCCTGCCCCGTGTCAGTGATGGTTCACTCCTGTTTCTGATGCACCTGATTTCCAAGATGCGACCCACCAAAGATGGCGGCAGCCGGTTTGGTATCGTCCTCAACGGGTCGCCACTGTTTACCGGCAACGCAGGCAGTGGAGAAAGCGAGATTCGCCGTTACGTGTTGGAAAACGATTTACTGGAAGCCATCATCGGTTTACCGACCGACATGTTCTACAACACGGGCATCAGTACCTACATCTGGATCGTGACCAACCGCAAACCGAAGCACCGCAAAGGTAAGGTGCAGTTGATCGACGCCAGTGGCATGTGGCAGAAGATGCGAAAGAGCCTGGGCAGCAAACGCAAGGAACTCAGCAGCGAACATATCGACGAGATCACGCGTCTATTCGGCAATGCAAAAAAAATGACGAAAACTGGCACACCCATCAGTCGAATTTTCAAAACCACCGACTTCGGCTATCAGACCATCACCGTCGAACGCCCTGAATACGATGAAGACGGCAATATCGTGGTCGAGACCAAAGGCAAACGCAAAGGCCAGGCCAAAATCGATACCAAACTCCGCGACACAGAAGATGTCCCGCTGAATGAAAATGTCGACACCTATTTCCAGCGGGAAGTTCTGCCCCACGTCCCCGATGCCTGGATTGATCACGACAAAACGAAGATCGGCTACGAAATCCCATTCAACCGGCATTTCTATGTCTTCAAGCCCCCCCGCGAATTGGATGAAATCGACGTAGAACTGAAAGGGGTCACAGATAAGATCGTCACCATGATCGGGGAGCTGTCGCAATGAGTTTTCCGAAATATGACCAGTATAAAGAAAGTAGCATTGGTTGGCTTGGTGATGCTCCTAAGCACTGGTTGGCAACAAAAATGAAGTTTTTAGGAAAGGCAAAAATTGGACTTACTTATTCACCTTCTAATGTTGTTGACGAAGAGGGGGCCAACTGCACTTTGGTCTTAAGATCATCAAACGTCCAAGACGGGAAGATTGTCTTTCATGATAATGTTTACGTGCAGTCAGAAATACCAGAAAACCTTCGAACTGAGGAAGGTGATATTTTAATTTGTTCTCGAAATGGAAGTCGGGCATTGATCGGCAAAAATGCAATGATTGACCAAAAATCTGCTGGTTTGTCGTTCGGGGCATTTATGACAATTTATCGCAGTGATTTGAATCACTATCTTTTCTGGGTTTTTAACTCTCAGTTGTTTAAATTACAGTCTGCTTCATTTCTTACAGCAACTATTAACCAACTCACGGTTGGGAACTTAAACAGCTTTGATGTACTACTACCACCACCAGAAGAACAAACCGCCATCGCGAATTTCCTTGATGCGGAAACGTCGAAGATCGACGCGTTGGTGTCGGAGCAGCGTCGTTTGATTGAGTTGCTGAAGGAAAAGCGGCAGGCGGTCATCAGTCACGCGGTCACCAAAGGCCTGAACCCCAACGCCCCCATGAAAGACAGCGGCATCGAATGGCTGGGCGATGTGCCGGAACATTGGGCCGTTTCGCGGGTCAAGTTCATGGTTCAGCCGAACGACGGGATCCAAATGGGTCCATTCGGCGGAATGCTGCTAGACCTAGACTCCGAAGACACGGGCTATAAGGTTTTTGGTCAGGAAAACACAATTTCAGGCGACTTTACTCGCGGTCAACGATGGGTTTCGCAACAGCGGTACGAGGAGCTTGAGAGGTACGCGGCCAAAGATGGAGATCTTGTGCTTACCCGAAAAGGGAGTCTTGGGAATGCACGGCTTATTGAAGACCTGCCGCAACCGGGAATAATCGACTCTGATACGATCCGAATTCGTGTTGATGATGACATTATCGCGTCACCTTACTTGGAAAAATTGCTTCACGAAGCCTCATACATCGCTGAGCAAATTACACGAAAGAAACGTGGTGCGATCCTTCCCGGTTTGAACACAAGTATCATTGCAAATCTCGTTGTCATGCTGCCCAAACACGATGAACAGAATGAACTCCTGAGTTATTTGGATTCCGAATCACAGCGTTTCGATACGCTTCAAGCGGAAGCCAAACGAGCTATCGAACTTCTCCAAGAACGCCGCACCGCCCTCATCTCCGCAGCCGTCACCGGTAAGATCGACGTGCGAGAATTTACATCTAAGGAGGCTGTGGCATGAGTCTCCGTTATGCCATCCGGGATAATTGGTGTCGCAAGATCCCGCTGCTGCATCAGATTCTGGCTGGAACACGCTCGCATAAGGATTTTCCTGATCCGACACATGTGATGGAGTTGGGTGAGGCATGTGCAGCTTGGGAACCACTGCATTACCTCCTGAAGTCACTACTTGGCTGGCAGTGGCCCGCTCAGGGACTTTCGTGGTGGTACGAGCAAGGCCAACCCACCCTGCATTCCGACCTACTGCAACTGGTCACACAATTGTGGGGCGGGAATCACGCAGTGGACTACTACGCAGCATGGACCTGGGGCAGCGGTGACCTGAGCACAGGGAAAAAACCTCATGGTGGTTTTCCAGACGACGCGTGGTGGACCGAATTTCGCATGCGACCTGAACCTACATGGAAAGACCCTTATTATGGAGGAGGTAACCCGCTGCATTTGGGGCATAGCGACATTGATCCATTTGGGGGAATTGAGGGCAAACTGGAACTGACACAAGCCTGGGAACTGTTCTTCGATGAATCTACACGGCGTGCAGTGGTCCTCGTGAATCACATCGGTGTCTGGCGGGATGCTCTGGTACGGGTAGAGGGACGGTTACCTGACATCGGGGACCACTCGTGGTACGTTGATGTATTCGATCACCAATACGGCTTCCTGGGCACATTTCGCAAGAGTCGCATGACGGGTCGCTGGTTTCAGGGAAAACACAGTATCCACATGGTGGGGAATCCGTCAGGATGAGAACAACTGTGCTTTATTCCAAGCATCAGAGAGAGTTAGCGAGTTAATGGCAATACACAACGAGATCGAATTTGAAAACGACATCTGCGATCACCTCGCGGCCAACGGTTGGCTATACGCCGAAAAAGATGCTGCTGACTACGATCGCCAACTTGCACTCTTTCCCGCTGATATCATCTCCTGGGTCCAGGAAACCGCCCCCGACGCCTGGCAGACACTTACCAAGAACCATGGAACTGCCACCGAAGCAATCTTACTGAAGCGACTTCGCAATTGTCTCAACCAGAGTGGTACGTTGCACGTCATCCGCAATGGCTTCGATGTGCTGGGACTTCACAAGCCGTTACGAATAGCCCAGTTCAAACCTGCTCTGGCGATGAACCCTGACATCATGCAGCGGTACGCCGCCAATCGGTTGCGAGTTGTTCGGCAAGTGCGTTACTCACAGCACAACGAAAATAACATCGACCTGGTGTTGTTCCTCAACGGTATCCCCGTCGCCACGGTGGAACTGAAGACTGACAACACGCAGAGCATTGACGACGCAGTCCGTCAGTATAAAGAAGATCGGAATCCGCATCCCAAAGGCCAGTCACCAGAACCGTTGCTGTCTTTTCCATCCGGGGCACTCGTTCATTTTGCAGTCAGCAGCAGCCATGTGAAGATGACAACCAAGCTGGCGGGATTGGGTACTAACTTCCTGCCATTTGATCTCGGTGACAACGGTGCCGCCGGGAATCCACTGAACCCTGACGGCTATCGCACGTCCTACTTGTGGGAACAGGTCTGGCAGCGGGAAAGTCTGTTGGAAATCCTCGGTCGCTATATGGTGGCCGAAAAGGATGAAAAGAAGCAGATCACAAAGATCATCTTTCCCCGCTATCACCAACTCGATGCCACCCGCAAACTACAGCAGGCGGTGCTGACCGAAGGTGCTGGAGAAAAATATCTGATTCAACACTCCGCTGGGTCTGGCAAAACCAACTCGATTGCCTGGTCTGCTCACTTTCTGGCCGACCTGCATGACGCCAACAACAAAAAACTCTTCGATACGGTCCTGGTTGTTTCCGATCGCCGTGTCATCGACGGCCAATTGCAAGATGCCATCTACAGCTTCGAACGGACCGCCGGCGTGGTCGCTACCGTCAAGGGGGATCAGGGCAGCAAGAGTGCCGAACTGGCCGAAGCCTTATCCGGCGACAAAAAGATCGTCGTTTGCACAATTCAGACGTTTCCCTTTGCTTTAAAGGCGGTTCGTGAACTGGCGGCGACACAGGACAAGAAATTTGCCGTCATCGCCGACGAAGCCCACAGTTCTCAATCCGGCGAAGCGGCTTCCAAGCTAAAACAGATTTTGTCTGCCGAGGAGCAGAAAGAAATCGAAGACGGTGGGACGATCAGTAGCGAAGATATCCTGGCGGCTCAGATGGCGTCACGAGCTGCTGAAACGGGAATCACATACGTCGCCTTCACCGCCACTCCCAAAGCCAAAACGCTGGAACTTTTTGGACGACTGTCCGACCCGACTCAGCCGCCTTCGGAAGACAACCTGCCTCAACCGTTTCATGTGTATTCCATGCGACAGGCAATCGAGGAAGGTTTCATTCTGGACGTATTGAAGAATTACACGTCTTATAAGCTCGCTTTCAAGCTGGCGAACTCAGGTAAAGAATTCGACGACGACGAAGTCGAACGCAGTACCGCTGTCAAGGGTTTGATGAACTGGGTCCGACTGCACCCCCACAACATTGCCCAAAAAGTGCAGATCGTTGTCGAGCACTTCCGCGAAACAATCGCTCCGCTGCTGGAAGGCCGGGCCAAAGCAATGGTGGTGACCAGCAGTCGATTAGAGGCAGTCCGCTGGCAGCTGTCTATTAACAAGTACATTCAGGAAAAAGACTATCCGATGCAAACACTGGTCGCCTTTTCCGGGGAAGTGAATGACACGGAATCGGGACCGGAGCCATTCAAGGAAACCAGCCCTGAACTGAACTCGGATTTGAAGGGCCGCAACATTGCCGACGCCTTCAAAGATGACCAGTTCCAGATCCTGCTGGTTGCCAACAAGTTCCAGACTGGATTCGATCAGCCGCTACTGTGCGGCATGTACGTTGATAAGCGGTTGGCTGGAATTCAGGCCGTGCAAACACTGTCACGCCTCAATCGTTGTTACCCTGGGAAGGACAACACGTATGTGCTCGACTTCGTGAATGATCCCAGTGAAGTCCTCGACGCCTTCAAAACCTACTTCACGACGGCCCAACTCTCCGACGCGACCGACCCAAACATCATCCTCGACCTGCGAACGAAATTGGATGCACTCGGTTATTACGACGAATATGAAATCGATCGTGTCGTCAAAGTAGTGCTCGATCCGAACTCAAAACAGAAGCAATTAGAGGCAGCTATCACACCTGTCGCTGATCGTCTGCTGAAAAAGTTCGCCGCCGCCAAAGCTGCTCACGCCGAAGCGGTTGAAAACAAAGACGACAAAGCAGTCCAGGCAGCCAAAGACATGATGGAAGCACTGGTTCTGTTCCGCAGCGACCTCTCGACCTATCTCAGGGCTTACACGTTTCTGTCTCAGATTTTCGACTACGGCAACACCGACTTCGAAAAGCGGGCCATCTTCTTCAAATACCTGATCAAGCTACTGAAGTTCGGTCATGAGCGGGAAGGCGTCGACCTGTCCGAAGTCGTGCTGACTCACCATAAACTGAGCAATCATGGTGAGCGGAATCTGGGCCTGTCGGATGAAGACGCCCCGAAACTGAATCCGTTGACTGAAATCGGAAGTGGTGCGGTTCAGGAAAAGCAGAAAGCCTTCCTGAATGAGATCATTTCCAAACTCAATGAGATCTACGGAACGGACACAACCGACGGCGACCAGTTATCGCACGCAACGACGCTTAATGAAAAAATCCTGGAATCGACGGTCCTTCAGCAACAGGCTGCGAATAACTCAAAAGAACAATTCGCGAATTCGCCGGATCTGACCAGCGAAATTATGAATGCAATTATTGACGCAATGGATGTTCAGGCCGACCTGAGTACCAAGGCGTTGAACTCAGCGGAGATCCGCGAAAGTCTGAAAGGCCTGATGCTGAATCAGCTCGGCCTGTACGAAAAACTCAAATCCCGAGCAGTAGGAGCGTGATGAATGTTTACCCCTGATACTCCCCCCACTCAATCAGACTATGTGAATGCGATCAATGAAATCCGCGAAAGTCTGAGCGAACGCAGTTTGAAGATTCTACGCTTTCAATTTCAGCAGCCTGGGCGAGCCGTCACCTCTCAGGACATTCGTGATCATCTTGGGTATAACAGCATCGGGGCATCCAATCTGCTTTACGGAAAACTCGGCAAGCAGTTCGCAGTTGCACTGCCCATGCAGACTGAACCAGAGGACTCTTCTCGATCTCGATACTGGAAAGCCTTGGCAACCGGTGACGGAAGCGGCGAACACTTTATCTGGATCATGCGGCCTGAGTTGGCCAATGCTCTGGTACAGACCAGTCTTGTTGATCCGTCGACAGATGGCTTGATTATGGTTCCGGACGTCGACGTCCACACATCGAGTTTTTCGGCGATCGAAGGTCGTCAAAAGCTCGTGATCCACCTGGTTCGAGAACGCAATCAATCTATCGTTGCGGCAAAAAAGGCTTCAGCAGAATCGTTGGCGTGTGAAATCTGTGGATTTGACACGACAGCGGTGTACGGTGAGGAATATTGCGAAGTTCACCACCTGACACCATTGGCGGAGCTTAAAGAGGATGCAGAGACGAGTCTCGATGATCTTTCGATTGTGTGTGCTAATTGCCACCGGATCATTCACCTTTTCGCACCTCCCCTCACATTGGATCAAGTTCGCGAAAAGTTGAGCGGCAATACCAAATAGAACACTGGCAGCACTGACAGAGCTGAGAACCGACTTCCAATCAAGATGAAGTGAACAACTAGAAGGACGAAACGACCTCCGATGAATCCCGAAGACCCTTCAAATCCACCGTCTCAGTCTCAATGGCATACCCGTTCCAGCATGATCTTCGATTTGAAGGAAATTTCGCAGGAGCGGTGGAACAACTTCGTGCTGGTGTATACGCCGCTATTGAAGTACTGGATCCGCAAAAAGAATGTTCCCTCCTCAGCGGAAGATGATGTTCTGCAGGAAGCCCTTTACAAAATACACAAAAGTATCGGTAACTTCGAACGTGATGCGGCCAAAGGCAAGTTTCGGGGCTGGCTTCGCACGATCGTGGAACGTCAGGCCGCAGACTATTTCCGTTCATTACCTCAGGACCAGGGGGCACCACAGGAGGTGCTGGATGCCCTAGTCAATCGCGACCAAAAGGATGCCGATGAAATCGAGGGTGAACAGCAGGCATTGGAAGAAGTCAAAGCTCGGGCGTTGGAACTGGTCCGAGAATCAACCGCCGAAAAGACTTGGCAGATGTTTTGGATGTGTACAGTAGAAGAAATTCCGACTTCTGAAATCGCAAAACAGTTTGAAGTAACCACCGCAGCGGTGCGTGTTGCCAAACAACGCGTATTAAAACGACTTAGGGATTTGATGGTCGACGAATTCAGCGAGGATCCCTAGTCCATATTTTTCGTGTTACGCCCCTCCGATATTCATTTACAGGAGCATTTCTACAAACAGGACAAGTACATTCGGTAACCCAATCATGGTCAAAAAGGCAAGTTGCCCAACAAAAGAGGATTTGATTCAACTGAACCACGGTGACTTACCGGGAGATCAGCTGGAATCCGTCTGTGATCATGTGGAAATCTGCGAAAAATGTCAGCTGATCCTTGGCCAGCTCGATGAACCGCCTAATAACATCGGCAAGCAACTGGCTAAAATCACTCCGGATGATCTCGAAAACGCCCGCATCGCCATCGAAGAAGAGACGCTTAAAGATCGTGCGACGATGATCTGGGGACAGCTCACCCCCATTCAGCAAAAAGACCGAGAGCCGACACTGACTGTACCGTGCAATCTGCGGCAGTACGAAGTTCTGCGGCTGATCGGCTATGGCGGTATGGGCGAGGTTTATGAGGGACGACACTCGAACCTGAAACGCCCTGTCGCCCTGAAAGTGATCCAGGGAATTCGACAGGATGACCCGATCGCCTATGAACATTTCCTCCGGGAGATGGAGACCGCTGGTCAGTTGGAACATCCCAACTTGGTCCGGGCCTACGATGCCTGGGAGCACGACGGTTGTCTGTTTCTCGCTCAGGAACTGCTCGATGGAGATTCACTGCAGCAACTCGCCAGTCAGGAACAAATCAGGACGCCAGATGAAATCATTGATGCGTTGCTGGGGACGTGTCGTGCCCTGGAACAGCTGCATGCCAAAGGTTTTGTCCATCGGGATGTTAAACCGGGCAACATAATGCGGCTGACTGACGGCACGATTAAACTGATTGATTACGGATTGGCCATCGCAGCCGAGTCGGGGAAATCTGCAGCCCGCGTCGGAGCTGGCACGATCGGCTATATGTCCCCCGAACAGGCACACGGTAGCGGACCAATTGACTATCGATCAGACATCTATTCAACAGGCCGCGTGCTAAAATATCTGCTCAGTAAGCTACCATCGGATACGAATGACGCGGAACAGGTAGACCTGATCGAGAAACTCAGTGAGTTGGCTGATCAGTTGACGCAAAAGGATCCCCAAAAGCGGCTGAAAAACATCTATGCGGTCGTTGTGAAATTGGAGCAGTTGCAACCGGTCGAGTCCCAGGAAGAGTTCAAACCCCAAAAGAAGCGTGTTAGTCCCTGGCTGTACCTCGTAGCGTTGATACTCGGAATGGGTAGTTTCGGTGCGTACCAGCTTATTTTCAAAACTGACAAACAAGCTACGATTCTGGTCGAAAATCATCAACCCGGTGATGTGATCCGGATCACCAGTAAAAATGGGAAGGTCCGATCCGTTGAACTGAGTGACCAGGCCAAATTTGTCGTTGCCCCTGGGAGTTATGAACTCACTCTCGATGGCCCCGGCAATCGGCAACTGACTCCCGGCAACATCACAGTCAAGGGACGAGATCAGTTAAATGTACAGATCAAGGACCGGACAACTGGTGTCAACGACGACCCAATCAACAAAAAACCCGTAGCGAAAAATGAACCCTTCAAATTGAAGATGGTAGAACTCCCGGCTGGTTCCTTTGTGATGGGAAGCGTAGAAGGTGATCCCGACGCGAGGCCGGACGAACAGCCGCGACGAAAAGTCAGTATCTCTAAGCCCATCCGTATGAGTGCTTATGAAATCACGGTTGGTCAGTTTCGTGAATTCGTGGAGGCAACTGGCTACGTGGCCGAAGCTAAGGCCTCTGGTGAGGGCGGCTGGAAGGCAAGTCGGGCGTCGAGTTATGGAGAGCATAATCCGGATTTTAACTGGGCCAATCCAGGGTATTTGGCTTCTGAAAGCTATCCAGTTACAATGGTCACATACGCCGACGCAATGGCGTTTTGCAACTGGCTCAGCAAACGTGATAACCGCCTGTTTCGATTGCCAACCGAAGCGGAATGGGAATACGCCTGTCGAGCCGGAATAACCACCACTTACCATTTTCCATTGGATTCCCGAGACGCCTATTGCTGGTCATTGTGGAATACCAAAAGCACTCTTCGTCCACGTCCAGTTGGCACTCGGAAACCCAATGCCTGGGGACTCTACGACATGAGCGGCAATGTACGCGAGTGGTGCCTGGACTGGTACTCAGAGGATGCCTACCGACAGGAATTCCTTGCTCTTCCATCAGGCCCCGCTACCGGAACTCTACGAGTTATCCGTGGCGGATGTTTTATGGACCTTAACTCATTCCTTCGCTCTTCTCGTCGTGGGTTACTTGACCCCAGGAAAGCGTTGAACACACAGGGGTTTCGTGTCGTGGAGGGAGTACTTCCTCCACCAGCCTTGGATCTGAAGGCCGGTAATGCCCTCCCTGAATCGTCGTCTCCAGCCTCTTAGCTGGCATATTTTTTATTGTTTGTTAATTTCAAAAGATTAAGCTCCTTTGTTATTTGGTTAGATCGCAACAGTCCTTTGCAGGAAATCATTTCAAAATGTCACGTCCAGGCAAACAGAACTTCGACCCGTATCACAAATGGCTTGGGATTCGCAAAAAACAGGGAGCGATTACTCACTACGACTTGCTCGGAATAGCTTTAGACGAGGATGACATTGAAGTCATCAAGAGTGCTGTCGAACAGCGAATGCAGTTTGTCGAATCCAAGCGAGGCGAAGGGCATGACAGTGCAGTCACAACTGTGTTAAATCTGCTTCAGGAAGCAGAAATGACTCTGCTTGATCCTGAGATGAGACGTGATTATGACCGTAGCATGAACCTATTTCATAAACGCAGTAAACGAAGACAAGTTGATCCATATCCAAATCGTTCTCAGGTGAAGTCACGACGAAGAACATCACGCGGAAGTATAAGCTCATCCGTCGGAGAAGATAGTGGAATCGTCGGAACGACTGTTAAAGTGCTGGGAGTATTCATGGTCGGATTTGGCATCATGGCCTGGTTCAGCTTTCAGCTACCGTGGGATAAGTCAACAACATCTTCTGGAAAATCAGAACTCGTTGAGACACAAAACATCCCTGCAAAAAATTCGGTCGGTCAACCTGAAGTGGGCATTGATTCTCGCCCACTTGATACGAAGGACTCCCTAAAAGTTTCAGAGGAATCGAAACCACAAACCTCATCGAAGGTGGCGGCGAAAGAACTGTCGACTGGAGAAACTAAGGTTGTGCGAGAGAAGACAAGTCAAAGGTCAACCGGTAATTCTCCCAATGAATCACCTGCAAGTTCATCCCCCAAAATTGTGAGAAGTATGTCTACCGCCGAAGCTGAAAAAATAAGTCAGGGGCCGGGCAAGACGAATAATTCTGGTTTTATTCCAATTTTTAATGGAAAGAATCTACAAGGTTGGAATGCCGACCAAAGATTCTGGCGGGTCGAGAATGGAGTCCTGCTTGGTAAGAAAAGCCCACGATCTGGACAGGGCACTACCTACGCAGCAACCAAGGATGTATTTGACGATTTCATATTGAAGCTGAAATTCAAGCTGAACTCAGGCGACAGTGGAATTCAATTTGGAGGTAAATTGTTGCCGGGCCTTAAAGCAATGACGGGTTCTCATTTCAATATTTCCTATGAGAAAAATCTAGGAGAAATTGGTCAGCTCTATGTGAACAAGCAATTATTTTCCGTGCTGACGGTACCGAAGCGGCGTGAGCTTGCCAATGCGATCAATGTCACGGGCTGGAATGACTGCACAATTTCTGCCAAGGGAAATCGCGTAGGGGCAACTATTAACGGGATCGTCGTAGTCGACCAAGAATATCAGGACCGTAAAAGTGGATCCATTGGATTTCAACTCCACGGGAGCGGTGCAGACATTGCCTTTAAGGACATAATGATCAAGAAGATCGAAGCGACAACTTCTGACTCGAATGAAAGTCACGTAATTGTCCTGTTCAATGGCAAGACCCTGAAAGGGTGGAAAGCCCTCGATAACAAGAAAACTGACGGATGGGGAGTAAAAAATGGCGAGTTAATTCTCGTTCCCCGCAAAGGTACACCTTCGCTTGTGTCTGAAGACAAGTTCGACGACTTTGAGTTCGAATGCGAGTTTTGGCTTGATAAGAAGTCAAACAGCGGAATTTTCCTTCGAGGTCGATATGAGTTGCAATTGCTTGATGATGGAAACTATCAGAATCTCCCACTGGAGATAAAGTGTGGGGCAATTCATGGCCAATTGCCACCTAGCCGGGCCGTTTATCGTGGACCCAATCGATGGAATACGCTTTCTGTTCGCCTCGAACGCAAGACAGTCACGGTCGTATTAAATGGAATGAAAGTCATCGATCATCGATACATCAACAAAGTCTCAAATGGGGCAATCGACGACCTAGAAGATCAGCAGGGGCCCATTGTCCTTCAAAGTCATAGTGGCTCTGCACGATTCAAGAACATCACAATTCGCCGGTTGGCTAGATAGTCCAAGCTCAAACCTGCGAGATCGTCTGCAAGGACGATCGTATTACGGTAACGTTAAACGGTGAAGTTGTGAATGAAGGTTTTCCTCGTCCAAAGCAAAGTCTTCACTGCCGTCAGACTTGTGACCGTGTATGCCAAAACGCCCACAGCACAAACACCCCTTGCAACGGCAGTCGCAGCAGGTGAATCAATGGCAAAGCCGGGAGAATCTCCTGATGCTGGTAGAGGTAGATGTTCGCAGGAAACACGGCAATCAGCAAAGCCATGATTCCCCACGCCGCCAGATGTGAATATTTCGGTATCAGCAGCAGAGCCCCCAGTAGGATCTCAAAAACGCCACTGACCATAACCAGTTCTTTATGAAACGGGAGATAGGGCGGCATGATCTTCAGAAAGAATACAGGATTCGCAAAGTGCATCGTGCCAGCCACGATCATGAAGATTGCGAGCAGAAACTTTGAGATTGATTTTGCCTGACTCATTTGTGTCCTCGATTGGGGATGGTTCTTCTAAACCTGTTTTTTAACAGCAGATTGAAAAGAGCGGTACCCAGTATTTGTAGTCGCCTGGAATATTTAAGCATATAACTTCCCTGTCATCCAGAGTGCCTCCAAACTTCACTTCAAGTCTTCGCCGGTGTTTCTTACCGATTACAAAGATCATGTCTCCCCGGGGTATGATCTTTGCCTTGATGCACAAAACGCAGAACATCTGTCACCACTCTCAGAAGAGGAAAACTGTCCTGGCTGGGATTCTGCAGATGACTGTTTTTGCATACTGTTAAGACGAAAACAGCCAGATTTTGAGCTCATTTGAACATTTCTTTATCCTTCCCATCTTCAGACCGCAGATAGGCTTGAATCGCCTGCAAGACTACCAACACCGTGCCAGGTGTGTCGGGTGTGCAGGGCCTCTCTGTAAATACATTCTATTTTACCGCCTCGGTGTGACACATCCACGATTGTGATAAGTGTGCCGAGTCAATGATCGTTTATTGACTCACAGACAATTACCTTTCAATGGAGAACTACCCATGCCCAAGCAAACGAAACTGGAAGTAGCTATTCCTCTCGAAATCGCCACCAGTCTATTGATTAACAAACAATTTCTGACTCATGTTCGCAGGCTGATGCTTCATTTTGGTGGGCAAAACGTCGCCGGCTCCAGCGTAGAAGACCGGAAGAACCCGGGCTTCTTCATAGAAGCGATTTTTCCCGACCGTAAAAACGCCGTAGGTGCCGTCACAGCAATTCGAGCATTGTCGCTTGGCTATTCGAGAAAATCCGCGAAGGGCTTTTGGTACACACTTGACGACGACGAGATGCTGTTTTTCAAGAACAAAGGTGACTTGTATGCATACGAGTCAAAGAGTTTTGCAAGTGTATTGGAGGAAGAATTCGGAAGCAAACTAAGGGAATCCTTTAGCCACTTCGTTTGCCCCTAAAGGTAAGAACCGAATCGGGCACGAGTTACAGCTCAAATCAAAATCCCGGAGCAATAGCCATCTATCCAGCCCGCTTCCTTCACCACGAGGGAATGCGGTCTTCTTTGTCCCGGAACCGGACTTAGAGCTCTAAGGGTGCGACAGCAAGCTATTTTGGAAATGCCATGCAAGTGGTGTCCTGTCATCAAAATAGCTGGTATGTCTGCGTATTTGCGTTGGAGTAATCGTTTTCGGCTTCCGTGTTACGAATGCCCGATAGGTATGAGTGTCGAAAAGAAACACATTCAATACTATTAGGAGACAAAATGTCTACATTCATCAAGTTACGTTATGTACTATCAGCCTCCAGCTTCACTGTCATTTGCCTCATCACTCTATTTGGTTGCAACAATTCTGATCCCGTCGGCAAGGTTAATTCGGAGTTAAACCGAGAACAGCTTGAGAGGGCGGCAAATTCCAATTACTTTGATATATTTCGTCGGGCAAACGACTTGTACATTACAATCGGCAACTCCCAGAGTAATCCATCAACTGAAAGTATTTTGACGACAATGAATAGGACCGCGTCAATGGTTTCGGTAGCAGATCCTTCTAATGTTGATCCAACTCTTGTGGCTATTGTGACAGAGTATTCAGAAAAAATGTATCGTCTTCGTGGTTGCTGCCTTAAGCTTTCACAAAGCAGGTCTACCCAAAATGTCACGAACGATCTGCTGGAAAGTTTCCTTCGTGGTGCAGCCGGTGATCCTTTTGGAAAAACGCTGGAAGTGATGGAAAGAGACCGACGCCTGACAAATCAGATCAATCAGTACACCAACCAATTAGATACTTGTATCTCACGAGCAAATAGCCGAGCTGTCCAACTAGGTATCATTACTCCGAACTGATTTTCTCATATAACGTTTTGAATTGTAAAACGTTTCGATATAGCGGAACATAACATAAAACTTCGAGATCATCATAGAGAGACAACAAAATGAGCCGCGACCAACAAGGTGATACAAATCCGCAACAACTCTACTACGACCTCAGCAACGAAGTCGCCGATATTCTTCTCGGCCCAAGTTCGCCAGTACGGGGTTCAACTGAATTCGACAAGCGAATCTCTGAGCACGATCGTCTACTTTCACGCCAGGCGGAGCTGAAAGACTTAGAAACGAAGCTGATTGAAGTCCTACCTGGTCTCGATCGGGCCGAAGGTGAATTGGCTATCGCCCAAAAGCATCTTGCTGCAGAAAAGAAGGAACTAGCTGCTTATGCGGGCGAGCTGGGTATGGCTGCGTTCGCTGGCCTCCGTTCCGGCGAGTTACCGGATCACCAGATCTTCTCTGATCGCAAAGAACTACAGTCCCGCATCGAGAATCTGCAGCGTCAACGGTCGGAACTCACAGCTGGTGAAAACGCTGGAATGATGGAGAAGGCGAAACTACAAGCTCAGCAGCTCAAACTGACTGGCCAAATCAAAATAGAGGAGCTCAAGATCAAATCAGTGGAGCGGTCTCTGGGTGAAGCCATGCTGAAATCTAAAGAAAAGTTGTCCGTTCGATGCGATCAGACTGAGAAAGTACTGAAAGCAATCATACACCAGCGTAAGCAGGTCACGACGGCCAAAGAGAAACTAGAGCAGGCGGAAGGAGCAGTGGCAGACCGAAAATCAGCCGCCGCTGAAACGCTTGGTCGGTCCGACGTGACTGATGCAGCATCACTGAAATCGGAACTCAAAGAAACTCGCAAGAAACATCGGCAGAACGAACAGGTGATCACAAAATTACGAACTTCAACTGTGAACGCAGCTGCAGGAGACCAATCGTTGCGTAAAAATGCCTTGATTGGTGAGAAGCTGCAAGAACTAGAAACCATCTCAGATTCATCGGCAGCATCACACCTGCGTGGCGTCAGACTAATTCAGTCGGTTTATTCTCATTGGCAAACATTGCCATTCCGATTGCAAATCGGAGTTGCCTCTGCCCCGATTGTCGTAGTATTGCTCTTCACCGCATTTGGTTATTTCCGAGGTGGTGCCAGCACGCGACTCCATGAAACTATGGGAGACGCTAGTCAAGTGCGAATCTTCGAGAAGACTGAAGACTCAGATAACTTTAACGGGGACGATCCGCTTACCCCTCTTTCTCGGCAAACCGCTAAGCCGGGCATCGTAAAATGGAATAAATGGCCTCAGCCTGATGAAATTGTTGCTGAGATGGGATCACTAACGATGCTGCAAGCAACAAAGCCAGTCAATCATCGGTTTACAATCTTGAAACAGATCTCTGAAGGGTTTTACGAGGTCCAAATCGAGCTGCCAATCCAATCCAAAGGGCGTGCTGTGTTGTCGACGGTGAGAACAAAATTTGAAAATACAGGTAGAGCTGCCCTGCCCCTCACATACTCCGGTCTTCAATCATTTACTTTGGAGAATGGCTTTAAGCGTCAAGTCCGGATTTTCCAAGAGGCGTCTGCTCTCTCTCCCAAAGAAGTCGCGATTCGAGAAAGAGAATACTTCGATGAAATGAAAGACCTTCGACAAATGCTCGTATGCTCTTCCATTCACTTCAACGTCCCTATCACAGGCGAATGGAAAGATTTTCATACGGCTGTTGGAGCCGATAAATGGGAAGAGATGATTTCAGATGACTCTCTCTACCTTAGCAAACGATCAAAAAACTATTTTTCTATTGAAGTTTCAAGTGCATATCGAGAAACCAGAGAAGCGATTGAGAGCGGCTACGCATCTACGCATTATGCGGCACAAAAGAGAAATTTAATGACACTGAATGCACTTTTTAGCTTCGGTGAGAGTCTTTCCGATTTGGGGGACGTAGGTAGACCACCATTGCATATTGCGTTTGAATCCTGCCTGCGAGAACTGACTGGAAGGAACGCAACCGATTTTACCAAGAGACTCCTAGACTGGTTCGCGAACCACGATGCGAACGTTAAGCAAGTTGATTCCAAGCAACGTAATCTTGTGCATGTACTGGCACTAAATAATCAAACTGGACTCGACGAAGTGGATACATTGCTTGAGTTCCTGCAAAAAAGAGGGTTCAACTTTGGGGCTACTGATTCACAAGGAAACTATCCCATACATTTGGTGCTGCACAGTGTTATTGAAAAGGCAACAGATCAAAGAAAAGGCAGGCCATCGATTATACACGCAGAAACAGCCGAGCGATGTAGTAAAGTGCTCGAACTATTCGCCAAGCACGGATCAGATCTTCGTTCGCGGGACGAGCAAGGAAATAACCTGATTCATAAAGTATGTGAGGTAGCAGATCTTGAATTGCTGAAGATGGTTCTCGGAAAAGATATCAACGTAAACCAAAAGAATAAGTCCGGTGATACGCCATTGCTACTGTTAAGCAAGCTTTGGGGAACCGTGGAACTTCGCGATCGGAATCAAATCCAGCAATCTGTAAAGTTGCTTTTAAAGCATAACGCGGACAAGCTGATTCGGGACTCAAATGGCAAATATGCTGCATTCCATTTGGGTGACTCACTTCGGCATCTGTTGCTGGTTGAGTCTCACGATGTACCTATAGCGATAGAAGATTGGCATCCTTTTCTGATCGCTGGTAGCGATGTTTTCTTTGCTGGAACTTCTAGCGGATTCGATCATCGAGTTGCCGTATTGGCTGATTCCGGGAGCACGCTTAAGACGGTTGCACTCGACGAGTTGTCTGGTCCGGTCGCGGTCCACCTCAATGCGGATGGTAGCAAACTGCGGCTTACTGACAGCGGGCTACTAACTTCGGCCATAGCACGAGGACCTGGCCAAGCGATTCCTGATTCTGTAGACCGATTCTCCTTGACGGTTTGGGATGTATCCAAGGAGGGCAAGGCCGAGTCAAAAACGATCCGGTTCAACAAGAAATATCTTTTCCCGGACAAAAGCGTGTTAGACAAAAGCTCGACAAGATTTTCAGCTTCTGGAATCATTCGACATGAAAACGTGCACCCATCGAATGGGGCAGATTTTTCGAATTCCTTAGCGAGTTACGGCGATAGTGGAAGGGAGCTTTGGCGGTATGATCTATCGAAGCGTTCAAGGATTTCGTTTTTAGCGGGCGGCCTAATCCAGATCGTGAGCCTAGAAAGCGGAATAGCTACGTTGCTGCACAAGGGTAAAAAGGTGGCGAGCTATGACATTGCAGCGATCGGTGCAGACTCTTATCGTCCACCGACGGGGGTGGCTATCACTGAGGCGAATGTGATTGTTGTTCGCACTGATGATTCGGTAGTGATTATTGGTAGTAACGGTAAAATGTCAGGCCGCATACCTGTGGGATACGGACCGAAATCAACATTTAAGGTGTTTGGCAATCTGGCAATAGTCGGCAATAGGGGCAACGATGTTTACTGCATCGACACGCGAAGTGCAAAGAAGCTTTGGAAAGCTAGCGGTAATCCGGTTGACGGGGGACTGCAACAAAGCAGAAACGGCGAATGGTTTTGGATTTCCGATTCGAAATTAGTTCGGTATTCACTCAGTGGAGAATTGGCAGGCAAGTGCTTGCTTCCTGGTTTGGAAGGGTCATCGTCATCGCTGCCGAAATTTTGCTGGCTTGGAGAATCGAAGTTTGGATTTTTGAGTGTCTCTGAAGAAGGGTACCGTGATCGACGATTATCTCTGCATCTAAATGTTATGGACATTTCAGAATGGTAGACAGCCTGGGTCGCAAACTCCTAAAAAAAAGCCCTGCGGTTTCTATGGGATCGCAGGGCTTGTGTTATTCCCTGCCCGGTTTTCGGCTTCCGTGTTACGGCCCTTCGATAGATATGGGTATGAACGGCAACGGCGGTTTGAAATTACCCGTCAGTAACGCTGCTGAAGCGACGCCGTATCCCCCGAACTCTATTTAGAAGAGGTGCATGATGAAGACGAAGCAGAACATTCAGTCATATTTCAGAACGAAACTTTCAAGATCCATTTCATCGCCATCAAAAGCCAAAGGACCAAAGAGGCGAGACGTACTCAGCGAAGACGAACTCCATTGTCTATGGGAAGAAGTCGAATCCAAGTTCGACGATATGCCCGAAGCCAAAAGGATTGCCGCCTTTCGGAATTTTTGGGAGATGGACTACGAAGCAACAAGACTAGACAGGAAGACGAATTGCTTTTATCGCAGTGCTCCTCTCATGAGGGCATTCACCATCTGCCATGATGAATTGGCTCAAGGCTATTTTCGCTTTAAAGGGGAGAAGCTCTCGACACAGCAAGACATTGCGGTGGCGGTGCAAACTGTGAAGAACTCGATCAAGTCAACGATCCGGCGTCATAAGGGGATTGCACGAAAAAGTGACGACCCTTTGCCTCAAGCCCCCGAATTCGGGGAGTCGACGTGGATCTTCCAAGGATTCAAAGAAGGATTCGGAAGCGATAATCATTTGATTGGGTTCTTCTTTTCGGAAGCCAGTCGATACCAAGCAATCGAGGAGGTTTTAATGGAGTGGGGTCAATATGGAGTCCGAACCGAGCCCGTTCATAACGAAAGATTGGTTGAAAACGAGCGACAAGCGTTTTGGCAAAACGATTTTGATCGAAAAGGATTTCGAAAGCAGTTTGCCAAACTCTCTCATGATGACCGACTGACGGCGATCGAAGATCTAGCATCGAAAGAAATCGACTTGAAGTACACAGATCGCAAGACTGGTTTTGTTTACGCCTCGAACGGCGTCGTTTTTGTAGATGGCGGTATTGAACTTCGCTACGACAAAAGTAAGAACTGGCGAATATTCACTTATCCCCTCGCCCTCGGATACACAGAAGCGAGCCTCCCTTCACCATCAGAACAGTTTTACGAAATAGATCGCGTCGAAAGGGCTTTGCTAGGCATAATCGCCAAACACAGCGGGTACTTGGTGAACATTTCTCGTAGTCTTCCGAAGGAGTACCTTGGCTCTGGACACATTGATGCCCGATTCCCCAACGAGGCGACGAGACGAAGTGCTTCAAAAGAAGTATTTGAAAAGCTCTCCGTGTACGGCGTGCACTTTGATACTGACAGAGGCGAAGAGCTCTCCATTGACGAGCAAATTGCTGAAGCTTATCAAGAGCTTGATTCTTTCCGGCGTGAAATAGATTCAGACTGGAAAGGATTTAACTCGTGGAAGGACCGTCACCACGAGAGAAAAATCCAGATCGAGGAATTCGAAGCCGAAGGGGTGGAATCTTGGAAGGAAGCATGGACTGAACTTGTTAGCAAGGGAATATTCCGGTCCGAAAACAATATCGGCGACCGCTTCACAGAGGCTCTGGAATCGCGGAAGGAGCGGCATAGTGAGGAAGAAGGTCGGATCAATGAAATGGAATCCATGATCCTTGAACGTGAAGAAGAGTTCAAAGAGTTTGCACAGAAGATTGCCGAGCGTGTGAGAGGTCTAAGCAGCGAACGAATGAATTCTAATGATGGTGATTCGATGAGCGAGGAATAAACGATGGTATCTCGATCTGGTTTCTGAGCCGGTCAATGGCAAGGGTTGCTGCCCCCTGAGCACATCTTCTTCAAATGGAATGCTTGATGGGTCACACTTTCGTACTAATCATTTCGCCTGGGACTTAAGGCTGGGCAGATGCCACGCTCAAGTGGCTTTCTCTGACACCTAAAAAAAAGGCCTGCGGTCCCCGATGGGATCGCAGGTCTTGCTTTGTCCCCTATACTGCACCGAATCCAACTCCATTTTCACCAAATCATCGGTCAAATTGTGCCCACCGTCCAGCACTATCACACTGATCCCCTGCCCTTTCCGTGAGATCTTGACCATTTCATCTTCCCGTTTTCTTCTGCCTCTTCATCAAATTGGATCCTATCATCTTTGGCAAGCTGAGGCTGCAAAATGCAGGCATAAGATTATGGAGGCACAATGAGATAATTTCGGCATGGCTGAATAGCTTGAATAGGATCAATTCGTAAAAAAAGCCGTCTGTGTGCCTGCTCCAGACGGCTGATTTATTATACTGCCATGAATCCAAATGCAAACAACTATTTATAAAAAGAACCGCTATGATCTTTGTTGCTTATAAATGTTCTACCATTTACACAATGCTGGAAAATTGGTTGGCCTATTCTTCAAATGTATTATGGTGTTTCATTCAACGAAACCAGAGAGTACTGAAATTTCATATTTATTGCCCTGAATGAAGTGTTGGGCAAAAAGGAAACCCAAATGGATCAAGAAACTTGGAAGAAATCAGAGGATGTGATAAATGAAATCGCTGAATCTATAGACGAACTACTGGACTCACCTGAACTGGAAGCAATACGGGCACAGCTTACTGAATTGGGAGGACGTTTGGGAAAAAGGTACAACGTCAACCTGAATTGTATTTTGGACGTTGTAGATTGGACGGAAGAGCGATGCTTACCATTAGTCAATACTGGAATCTCGACTAATGAAAGCGGAGAATTGCATCGCAATTGGAATGATGCTTCTCCACAGAGATATGTAGTGAATGGAGAACTCAAAACTGTTCCACACGATCACTGCCCGAGCTGTTGGGGGGACTGGCTTTTCAAAACTGAAAACACGATCTGCCCTGAATGTGGAATTAAATTAGGTAAGGAATGTAAGATTCTGCTCGATACTGATGTGTGCCCCTATTGCGAAAAGGGAAAGCTGTCGATGAATGATTCCCAATGTGATAAGTGTGGGTTCTCAATCGATCCCCGATTTGTTGTCTGGGGTTAGCCTTCTTCGACTGCTGATACAAAGTAACATACAGATAATTACCCCGTCTTTAAAAAGAAACAAAATGATCTTTCGTCTCTCCCAAAAGCTCAATCAGAAAATCAAAACCGGCCCATTAGCAGCCCTTCCCTTACACCAGAACCCCTTCGCTGACTGGTCGTGCCACATATTTCCAGCCAATCGCCGTCAGTATATTTTACTGAGTAATACCAAATCACTTTATTCCTGTGTGATGGATGCTAAGGGGATTACAAATCAGCAGATGTTCTCTGAAAGTGCTGTGAACTGCATTCGGGATTTCACAGCCGATGACGCCAATCAATGGGAATTCAGGAAATTCATTGCAACTGAAATTGAAACAGTTCAATTTGCTAAGGCATTGAATCGCTCTGTGACAAGTTCGATGAATCAATTAGTGGTATACGCTCAGGACTTGCTGATTGAAGATCAGATGCCACCACATGAAGTGGGCTTTAAGCTGAATGACATTTTGCTGTCAGCAATCGCAGAGAAAAAGTCTGATGGATATGGCAAACCAAAGGAAGCGTTTCAGAAGATGGTGGAGAGATCGAAGTAAAGCAAGTGTTCTTCGAATAGACTTATAGGATACCTCAAAGACGGTAAGACAATGAAGCAATTTGATGATGGCATCATCTGGCTTGGTCAACAATTTTACATTGTTTGATTTTGTATTTAGGTGAATACATTTCTAATGTGTAATCCTGCAATCGGGTATTGCTGCCTTCAATTTCATCACTCCCTCTTTCGTGACTTTAGTTTCGGACAAATTTAAATAAGTTAGTCTGGTCAGATCTTTAAGATGCACAAGCCCTGCATTAGTGATGTTGGTGTAATCAAGGTTCAATGTCGTCAGGCTGGTCAGCCCTTCAAGATGCACAAGTCCTGCATTAGTGATTCCGGTGCTTCGAAGGTCCAATGTCGTCAGATTGGTCAACCCTTTGATATGCACAAGTCCTGCATCAGTGATGTTGCTGAATGAAAGGTTCAATGTCGTCAGACTGGTCAGCCCTTTGAGATGCACAAGTCCTGCGTCACTGATGTTGCTGGCTGAAAGGTCCAATGTCATCAGATTGGTCAGCCCTTTGAGATGCACAAGTCCTGCGTCACTGATGTTGCTGGCTGAAAGGTCCAATGTCGTCAGACTGGTCAGCCCTTTGAGATGCATAAGTCCTGCGTCACTGATGTTGTTGGCTGCAAGGTCCAATGTCGTCAGACTAGTCAGATCTTTAAGATGCACAAGTCCTGCGTCAGTGATATTGCTGCCTGAAAGGTGCAATGTCGTTAGATTGGTCAGATCTTTGAGATGCACAAGTCCTGCGTCACTGATGTTGGTGTTAGCAAGGTTCAATGTCGTCAGATTGGTCAGATCTTTAAGATGCACAAGTCCTGCATCAGTGATGTTGGTATCGAAAAGGTCCAATGTCGTCAGACTGGTCAGCCTTTCAAGATGCACAAGTCTTGCATCAGTGATGCTGCTGCCTGAAAGGTGCAATGTGGTAAGATTGGTCAGATCTTTAAGATGCACAAGTCCTGCATCAGTGATGCTGCTGCTTGAAAGGTGCAATGTGGTAAGATTGGTCAGATCTTTAAGATGCACAATTCCTGCGTCACTGATGTTGATGCTGTGAAGGTTCAATGTCGTCAGGCTGGTCAGCCTTTCAAGATGCACAAGTCCTGCATTAGTGATTCCGGTGCCTCGAAGGTCCAATGTCGTCAGATTGGTCAGCCCTTTGAGATGCACAAGTCCTGCGTTACTGACTTTGCTGCCAGAAAAAGCGACTCGAATGACATTGCCCGTGTCATCAAGATCAATTTCTCCCCCAAGTGCCTTGATCGAGTCGGTAGCAGGTTCATCCGTGTATCCACACCCGCTACACAACAGAAGAAAAAAGAAAGAGTTGAAAACACCGTGATTATTCATTGAGGTAAAATTCTTCACTGAATGCCATTCTGATGAAATATGAGATGCTCCGAACAAAGAAGTTCAAACTCAATTCTGGAATTCGAACACCACTTTGTCAATGATACTTCCTACTTCAACAAAGTCTGCATGACAAAACTTTCAAATTCTGGCTGAGGGTCAATGATGCGGGAATGAATTTGTAAACGGTTTACGATTGCTCAATTCGCTTCCGTGCTATCGCCAAATACTTCTTTATCTTCTCGATCCCCAGATCAATAATGAGATTTAAGAATTTTTAATTTCCGCTCAGCGGCTTGTCTGCCCAGCCCTTCAATTTAGTAAAGAGGGACTACTTCGAGGCAACGCTCCACGCAGTCATAATTGATTTTAACTCATGACAAGATTTTACGCCTGACAACATCTGGCTGCTATTAACGGTATCGTTTTATTTGATTATGCTAAATAAATTCTCAATTTATCTTCTTCAATCCAAAAAGACCATTTAGGGTTATGATTACCTGTTTCTAATCGGACCATGCCCATTACATCAAATTGATCTTCTTCTTCCTTAATATGTGGAAACCAATCATTTTTTTCAATCGTGTCATTGTCTAAGAAGCAGTAGCCATAACCAAAGTTGATGTTGGAACTTTCATTAATTCCTGAAAGTTCTTCTTTTGTGAAATAATGCCGACCACCATCATTACGAATAGAAAGCATGGTTTAATGCGTCAATCAATGAAGATGTGTATTTGGTTAGGAAGCCCGGATTGCTACAGGAATCAAGACAATGTTTTGTGTACGCCATCACAAGCAACAAGTGCAAGGTATCGAGCAGATATGGCATTAAGAGAAGGACCACCTGGAAGAACTTATAGAAACAGCACGATTGCAAAATCATCAGACGAAAGACAAGGGACGACACCATTTAATGTATTACCGTTTTCAACTGGTGGTCAACCAACTGCTTTTAAACATCCTGCAAGCACACCCTACAACCTAGCTGATTGGTGGTGTAAGTATCTCCTTTCCAAAAATGGAACATTGTTAGACATGTTTGCAGGTTCAGGAACTTGTCTGCAGAGTGGATTGGAAAATGGGGCTAAAAGCGTAATTGGAATTGAGAAGAAGAAATCGTACCTAACAACCACCAAAAAAAGAATTCAGAATTCTTGATACAATAGCTCTACTAACGGTGGCATTGTAGAAATTTTTGGACGTAAGGGGCATTAAACTTATATCTATCAAATGAAAAAACAGCATTGCCTTAATGGTCTTCCTTGACCATGCAGCCACATGTTTGCGATAGCCCAAGACTGGCGGACTCCTGAAGAATACTTCAGAATCTTCTTAGGAGGAATTTATGAGCAAGGAGTCCAAAGTGTCAGGGAAACGTAACCGTACACCAGAACCATTGTAGGCGCAGGGTTTAAGATCTCGGGTTTCCTCACGTTTCCCACACAGGAGATCCCATGATCCAAAACAATTCGAGCGAAACCGCCCAAGTCTGGGCAGACCGA
>Ga0222668_1000041_pt1 | contig 100278 bp, 78 predicted proteins | sample AntAcemetagen728_FD_179823 | JGI IMG/M metagenome (GOLD analysis project Ga0222668, IMG submission 179823) | Saline water microbial communities from Ace Lake, Antarctica - #728 | ecosystem: Environmental > Aquatic > Non-marine Saline and Alkaline > Saline | place: Antarctica: Ace Lake...
CGGCGTCAACCGACGATTAAAACTTGAAATTGCGAGGGCCGATTATCGTCCCTCGGGAGACCACCTTTCAAGTTTCAACAATTATTGGGACACTTCCATCCGTTTTCTGATTCTTCCCAACCGAAAAAGATAATGAAAGGACCTCTCCTCTCTGGTTTAGGATTTCTTTCGGCGAAATGTGAACAAATGAATCATTATTAAACAGCCATGTCATCGCACGAGATGGATCAAGATGCGAATAAAAAATATCTCACAATGGATTGTGGTTGCACTGGCCATTAATATTCCCAGTCTCATTTTCGGACAGGAAAGCCAATTGGAGAATCCGTACTCCAATGAGGCCCCGCTGGTAGAAGAAGAAAGTCTCTACCAGCCCGTTTCCCTCAATGTTGCCAGCGCACCTGCCTGCGAGACCAGCGGTAAATGCACAGTCAGTTGTGACAACGAGGCTTGCTTGCCGGAATGTCAATGCTGCAATTTCCTCGATCAGTTTCTGTTGAATAATTCGCCAATCTATCCGTCAATGAGCTCTCAACGCATCAGAATGGGTGGTTGGCTCGATCAAGGCTTTACCGGGAACCCTCAGAAACCTGCTAATAAATCCAATCTGCCGGTGACCTTTAATGATCGGTCAAACGAATACCAGATGAACCAGCTCTATCTGTTCATGGAGCGCGCTGTCGATTTTGGCGGCGATGAAATGGATTGGGGATTTCGCGGGGACCTGCTCTACGGAACGGACTATTTCTACACAACCGCAACCGGGTTGGAAACACGCACAGACGGCTCTCCTCACTGGAATAGTTCCAATGGCCCACGAACGAACGGTGGCGACACATACGCCATGTACGGACTGGCTATGCCCCAACTGTATGCAGAACTCTATATTCCCTGGCTTTCTGGAGTGAGTGTGAAAGCAGGGCATTTTTATACGCCCATCGGATACGAAAAAGTAACAGCCCCTGACAACTTCTTCTATTCACACTCTTATACCATGCAATATGGAGAACCATTTACTCACACTGGCGTCTTGGCGACGTTTCAGGTCAGCGATCAACTTCAACTGCTGGCAGGTGTCGCACGAGGCTGGGATACATGGGAAGATCCCGATGATGATGCGGAATTACTGGCGGGAATCGGCTGGACCAGCAGCAATGAAGAAACCAGCGTGAATGTTGCTTTGTCCTCAGGTGACCAGGACAATAACGCCAGTGCAAGCGCCAACCGCACGATTATCAGTTTTGTCTTATCGCATGAGTTCAGCGACTGTCTGACGTATGTTTTCCAGAGTGACTTTGGAATTCAGGATAACGGACGAATTAATAATCAATTCCAGGTTGTCCCTGCGAAATGGTACTCGATCAATCAATATCTGTACTATGATGTGTCGGAGACATTTGCATGGGGGGCCCGCTTTGAATGGTTCAGAGATCAAGATTTTTCTCGTGTTCTGCAACTCCCCGCTCCCATTGCCGAAGGCGGAAACTACTTTGAACTGACAGTAGGAGCCAACTGGCGTCCTCACCCCTGCGTCACGGTTCGACCGGAAATCCGCTTCGACTGGTCTGACACAAGATCAACTTCCCCCATCCTTAATGTGCAGGGCCCCTATCGCGGCTTCCAGGAAGATTATCAGGTGCTGCTGGGCGGCGATGTGATTATCCGATTCTAAACTTGTGCCCGCCTTCCGTGCCGGTTGTCTAAACGACGACAAATTTACGTCGATGATCCTGGTAAGCCCTCTTAGTGGTCAGCCTCATAATAAGGCTCGACGTGTACGACCACTTCTCTGACGGTAGGCCAGTCGAGTTGAATCTGGTGTCGCACCTGCTGGGCAGTTAAGTGCGCATGATCGACGGTTTCGTTGGGATGGACTTCAATGTCAATGTTGACGTGGGCATCAGGGCCCGCTGTCTGAATTCGCACCTTTTCCACGTCCATCACCCCTTCCACCTTCATGGCGGATGCTTTGACTTGATCAAAGTATTTCTGGTGAGGAATCTTATCTGTCAGCTCATTCAGGTTTTCTCTGGCTGCCACCCACCCCAGATAGATCATAATTACAGCCAGGATCATAGCAGTCAGATGATCGATCAAGTGCCCATAGACGGGAATCTGGCTGGCGATCATCAAACCAAAGGCGGCGACAAAGCTGGTGATGGCATCGACCCGATAGTGAAAGGCTTCAGCTATCATGGCGGAACTTTTTTCCTGCCGTGCCATCTTCAGAACGAGCCGGCAGGTCATCTCCAGCAGAACGGCGGCGAATAAAGGGATCGTCCAGCTCACCCAACCGATAATTTCCGACTGGGTGTGGCTGATGGCGGCAAACATTTGATACCCAAAGGTAGCAGCTCCCACAACCAAAATTAAAATCCCCAGTTGGAAGCCCGCCAATGGTTCATAGCGACCGTGACCAAAGGGGTGGTCTTCATCAGGGGGGCGTTCCGCTAAACGGATTGCGAATAAGATGGCCAGCGATGTCAAAACATCTGCGCTACTTGCCAACGCATCGACCAACAGGACAGAATGCCCCAGAAACCACAGGCCGATTAATTCCATGACAATGACAAAGCAACGCACCGAAATTCCCAGCCAGGAAACTTTGATCAGTCTGGCTGTTCTACGGTGGCGGATGCGCGTCACATCATCCGATAATTCCAGAGGTTCCGGAAACATATCCAACAGGGGAGCCTGAGGCGGCGAGTTTGATTTACCTGATGAATCGGAAGCAGCCATTACCCTGTAATCCCGGTTGATTCCAGCGTCTCCAGGAGCATTCTGCTCGCGTTGACAGCATGGACGACGCTTTAGTGATAGGGGACGCGCACGAGAATGATATCACATCAATCTGAATGATGATGATTGGCATGCTGTGACTTCCCTGCCAAATGATTTGCTTTACAGTCTCTGTTCAGGAGTCATCTTGATTCGATTTGAGAGATTTCACAAGTGAGAAACCGACCGAATGGAATAAACAACGATGTTTTATGAATTCCCTGAGGGCAAGAATTCACCAGACTGGGTCCAGGTTTCCCGTAGCGTCTCCCAGGCCATTCGGAGCGAGGATAGCAGCAGGAGTAGGCTCTAGTGAATGTGGGGCACGCTCAAAAGCAGTAGTTCAATCCGGCAGGATCAGAATATCAGGCAGAGCGATTTGATGCTCTTTCACCATGATCTTTGCGATGGGCCACTGCTCCATAGGCGTAATCAGGATCGTCTGGTCCTGTTCAATCAGGATCGTATCGCCGGTCATTGCCGGCCCCACTGAAGGATGCCAGAACGCAGCCATGCCTGGTGCGAATTTGAACTCACTGTTCAGCAAAATCGAGGTTTCCGCAGGCAGGTATCCAATGATGTCTGCCTGATCTGCGTGTTGCCATTCATCCGGGCAATGATATTTTTCATAGATGCGTTTGACACGATTCCAGGTATCGAACAATGCCCAGTCCGGTTTGGAAAAATACATGCCGGTCGCCTGCATTAATAATGCCAGATGGTGTGATTTGATAAAGCTGGATGGCGGTGTTCCCAGTGAGACGGTTCGCGTTGCCGCTGCATGTAATCCATTTTGAGAACCAACGGCAGAGATCACACAATATCGTTCCAGACGGTCTTCGCCAAAACCCCAATGACGATAACGAATGCTTTGGCCGTCAACCATGACCTGCATTCGTTTGGGACTGACACCACGCTTCAGCAGCCGATGAGACAGGCTTCCCGCAATTTCCTGCTCGGTGAGGCCGCGTTCCACACTTCTGGCAGTTGCTTCCACTGCATGAGACACCAGCTTCCCCAATTCCCGAATGCGTTCGCCTTCCAACTCGGTGAAAGGGAAACGCAAAGCCTTTAACTGTTCGGAAACATTTTTTGACTGCTCGACACCAGTATCGCTGGCGACCTTCCTGCCTTTGCAGAGATCTTTGATCAATTGCGACAAAGGCTCATACCATGGACGCGTTTTAATCTGGAAACCCAAGCCGGGAATCGCCCGGTCAAATATCTGATTTGCATCTACATTACTGCAGGCAATCAGTCGGGCATCCTGGGTGATGAATACCGCTGCGGTATTCTCTCCCGATCCGGGACGTGTCAAATCTGATCCAGCGGTGAACCAGGCAATATTTTCAGGCAACTGCAAGAGCACTGCATCGAGTTCGTTTTGTTCCAGAAAATCGATAATCTGCTCTTGTTTTTGATCAACATCGAGGGCACGCCTTGGATCCGACGTCGGAATTTCTCCCGACGAGATAGGTGCATGAGCATTCACTGCCACGATGGTCATAAAAGACTCCAGACTCGAAATATTACGAACAATAACTCAAATACACGCAACGGCCCCTTAGAAATACGTATTTTTGAATGTTGATCTCATTACTGAGTTTTGTGTCGAAAATCACATAAGTCAAGCTATTATTGATGATCCCAACCAAGAAACCCCAGTTTCGCATCAACCGTCGCAAAGACTTAATACCTGCTTTCACAGTTCCAAAAGCGGACTGCTTGATAAAAAAGAAGTGAAATAAAATGATTATGAAAAGGGTTTTGCGAGGTGCAACAAGAAAAGGCAGAAATTAAGGTGAAATAAAACAGCGTGCAACGCGCTCTCTTCCCTGTGCATTAATCATATCATAAATTGAGAGAAATCAAGAGGAATTTCTCTGCACCAGAAAGCGCGGCGTTGCTTTATCGCGGGAACTTGACTGTACTTAAGTGAGCAAGCGTTCCACTCAGCGGAGCAGTCTGCGGATATCCAGAGGGCGGTTTGACACTTTTTGAATGACCGCCTGCACCTTGGATTCCTCTTCTTCGAGGTGTGCGAGTACTTCGGAATACTGGCTGTTCAACTTTTGGACCAGCTTCTCGCGTTCCTGACGCGCCAATTGCTCAATCTGCTGGGACATTTTCTGTTTTTGCCGTGTGAATTCTGCCTGAAATGCCAGATTCAATCCCTGAGCGATTTTGTCTCCCAGTTCCGATTCAATTTTCCATTCCGGTCGTTCATAAGTACCGGAACAATGCAGTGTCGCTGAAATCGAATCAATGGAAGCCAGTGTTTGTGTCAGAATGCCCGCCATCGATTGATATTCAGCCTGGGATGTAGAAAGCTGAAATCGAACCGGCGTCTGATTGAATTCAAGACGACATTGAAAATCATGCTCTCTGAAAGAAAGGTGCGATTGACATTCCGTCTGGTCCGCAATCAGATCGAGCGAAAGCTGATCGGAGTTTTCAAGACTGATTTTTTTCTGATGAGGGAGCTTGAATAAGACCACAAAATCGTGAGTGGGAGTCTCTTGATAAAATTTGAGATCACCTGCAAATTTAATGTCCGCCTGTGCTTCGATCTGAGCCTGAAGCACAATCGGCTTTCGATACTGAACCGGGGAGGAGGAGAGGTCTTTGATCACTCCCACGAAAGGATATTTCTGCTGATCAACCCGTGCGGTACCAGTTAAACGAATCTTCTTGAACAGGATGTCAGGTAAACCAGCATCGCGACGAAAATCGATCCACTCGCCCTGGATGCGTTCGGGTTCCTGCTCGTCTTTCAATGTCTTGACTGTTTGAAACATCATGTTTGACCAGCCGAATACCTGCTCCAGTTGCTGCGATAATTCCTCGCCGATTAACGCGTGCAGAATTTTCTCCGGGTCGGGAGAGACAGAATCCACTAATTGATTGATGTTCTCTAAATCCCGTTGTTTCGCCTGATCAATCCGCTGATAATCCTGCTGCGCAATTTGGGGAAGCGAATTCAGTTCGCTTCGAATCTGCTTGCCTTCTTTCACAAGTTGATCAACACGCTCGGCTGACTGGGCATAGGTCTTGATTTTATCAATCGTCTTGCCTTCCGCCGTCTTAACCTTATTTTGAACCGAATCAACTTCCAGCTTAACCTGTTTTAAACGGGTTTCATATTGGTCGAAACGCTGCTTCCACTCCTGTTCAATCGTTTTTGAAACACGTACTGTTTCCAGACGATTCGGGTCTAACTGTTCGGCTGCTGAGTTCTTGAGAATCCCTAACCAGGATTTCCCCAGCGCTTTTGATTTTTGACGAAACGGACTGGGATCGAAATGAAATCCGCTATCTGGTTGATCTGATTTGTTGTCTGACGGTTGATCTGACGTCGAACGGGGCGTATCAAATTCCATACCGGAAATGGATGCTTCTTCAACAATCAGATTCCGGTACATTAATGGTTTGCCGGACAGCTTCATTTCGAGTTGCGTGAATGAGACCAGATTGCGTTTATCATTCGAAAGGCTGGCGATGTTGACCGCGCCTGTTTTGATCGAGGGGGGAAAGAACCCGGTCTGCAGACTGTTGACATCCACTTCCGTCCCGGTGAGTGATTGTCCCATCTGGACTAAACCCATGCGGATCAGAGGATCGAAGGCAAAGGCAAAGAAGAACCAAATGATGGCAGCGAGGGTGAAGCGAGGCAGCAGGTAATTCCACTTCATGCGACTTCCCCTACGATCGAACCCACTTCCGTACCCCAGAGAATTTTTACGATTCGATATCGATTCAATTTCTGTGTCACCAGCGGTGTATATTTTTCAAACTGAGGTTTGGAGATACGATAGACGGGATAGAACAAGAACAGTCCCAGAACCAGACTGCCCATCACAATCGTATTATTGAAATCGGTCCAGGGCGCTAAAGGCACTTCATAAACTGCTTGCCAGAATCCCTGTAAAGGCGACGCCAGCAGCACGTCGCGACCAATCAGGTGACTGAGCGGATCGACGAGCAAAGACAGCCAGGAGAAGAGAATTGTTGCCAGCGAAGCCGAACAGAGATTAACCTTGGAACCTGCCAGAATAAATAACAGAATCACAGCCATCAGGTTCTCTTTGGGAACCAGGCCAATGACCATTCCCATACTGAAACCAAGGGCCAGTTGCCGGGATGAAGCAGCACTGCTGAAAGCGCTGGCAAGAAAGCGCAGAGATCGAAGCCAGTAGGACATATAAGGCGAACTCCGCATTATTTATGGAGTTAGGGATGATAAGAAAAATAATTCTGCCCGCCTGAAAGGTCAGGCAGAATCCCCCCCGTTATGAACTTACTATCGGTCAGAATTCGCGTGCGCCTTAATCGTTATAATCAGAAAACCTTAACATTCACAAATTCCCCATCTGTGAGCGCGGAATGTGCACCGGAATAAGAAAAAGGATCAGTAAAGTCTGATGCCTGCGGCTTGCTGGAGGAATCTGACTCGAATTACTTTTCCAGCCAGAACATGACCGAAGCCCACCCCAGCCAGACTGCGAAAAAGCCGATGACCAGATTTCCTGTGATGTTGAACAGCGCGTGATGCACTTCGGAGTTCCTGAGCAGGCTGACCGTTTCGTGTCCGAAGGTGGAGAAGGTGGTGAGTGATCCCAGAAAACCGGAGATCAAAAACAGGCTCGCATGCTCATGCACGCGCGGCGAGGGATGGAGTTGTTTATGCGTCACGATGGCCATCAGAATGCCAATCAACAGACAGCCGGCCGCATTCACCACGAAAGTACCCGCGGGAAAACCCGGGTATTTCCGCGACATGAATTCCGTAATGCTGTATCGCGCAATCGCACCGACAAAGCCTCCTAACCCGACAGCCAGCAATTGTGACACAAATCAGTCCTTTACTCAGTCATGATTAACGCGCAACGTGAGTCGCGATTATTTGGAGGAAATTTTCCAGAGATGTTTATCGCTACGAATGAAGAGCGAATTATCTGAAATCGCCGGCGTCGCCAGAATCGTTTCTTTCAAATCGATGTCTCCTGTGACTTCGCCCTTCTCCTCACTCAACTGGACGACCTGCAACAATCCCTTTTCACTGATCAGGTACAGATGATTGGCGGCAGCAATTGGCGTCGCACTGAAGGGCCCTTTCAAGCGCAGTCTCCAGACCACGTCCCCCGTCTGCGGATCAGCACAGTTCAAGACTCCTGCACGATTCACAGTATAGACTCTTTTTTGATAAACCAGTGGACTGGCGGTGCCGGGTGACAGTTTTTGTTCCTTCCAGAGCACTTTGGGTGGTTCACTGCTCGATCCAGGAACGAGCGCTGTCAGACCATTCGAAGGAACATACAGCACGTTATCACCCACTGTCGTCGAAGGGATTCGGCCGGCTCCTTCTTCAAACTGCCAAGCGGTTTCGCCTGTTTCGGGATAGATGGCATCAACGCCTTCACTCGACTGCAGTAAAACAAGTGGTTCGGCTTCAGCTGATGATTTCAGAATCGCAGGCGAAGTCCAGTTGGCGACACGCGGGCGTTTGATTTTCCAGCGCGCGATTCCCGTTTTGACATCCAACCCGGTTGTAAAGGAATCATCATCGTTTTCAACGGGAACGATTAATGTTTCACCCACCACAATCGGAGAAGAAGCCATTCCCAGGCTGTTACTGGCATTGGGGTAATCGTGAGACAAGCCACGAATCCAGAGCAGGTTTCCCTCGAGGTCCAGGCAGACAACATCATTACTGGAAAAAGTGGCAAACACACGCTTGCCATCGCTGGCGGGAGTTGGAGTAGCGACACACATTTTATTGTGACACTGGGTACGACCGGTGGCCCAAAACTGACGTTCCCAAAGACGTTTGCCAGTTTTGACATTAAAACACAGTACGTGCAGCTGATCCTGGTTGAAACCTGTCGTGCTGGTAATAAAGACTTTGTCGCCCACGACAATCGGTCCGGAGGCCCCGCGTCCCTCTAAATCAGTAATCCAGGCAATGTTTTCCTGATTGACTTTTGAGGGAGGCGTCTCTGATGTCGACACATTATTGGTCAATGGTCCCCGAAATTGAGGCCAGTCAGCGCCACAACACAAACCGACTGCGATCAGCGGCAACAGTAATTTGATATATTCATTTTTCATGAATTCATCCTTTTCAGGAAAACAGCGTATCAATTTATTAGTGAAGGAATTTATCGAACATTACGGGGTTAGCTGAGTCGTTGCCTCTGGATTTTGCGAAAGCACTCCGGTTCCTGAAGGCCGCGCAATCCGCAGTTGAAACTGATAGCGTTGCGCCCAGCTATCGGTTTGTTCGTTCTGGCAAAGCTTGAGCAGAATGACATTCTTGCCCGGTTTGAATGTCACTGGCACGCTGTATTGATCGAGCACCATTCCGCGGTGATATTCATTACGGGCAAATAACAACTTGCCATTCACCCAGATTTTCCAGGCGTTGGGAGTGCCCAGACGAATTTCCAAAGCCTGTTCCTGAGGGCTGTTGAAATCGGCGGCACAGTACATGACGGCTCCCTTGTAAGCCGAAATAGACTTGGCAATGTCATAGATGCCGTAGTCATCTTCGGTCTTCACCGACTTCCATTCGACCTTTCCGTCTTTCCCTTCCAAGGCAGAAGAGAATTCGATTTTTTCTTCCGGTGCGTAGACGGTGTCGTATCCTTTTTTCTCACGGTTATCGAAGGGACCGACAATCATCCAGTCAGACAGGAAGCCAAAATGTTTTTGCAGGTCGACTTTTTCGCCCAGACCTCTTAATGGTTTGACAATCGCTTTGACCTGGTCAGAATCGGTCGCACCGGTGAGTGCCTGCTGATAAACTTTCTTCGCCTGGTCCTTTTTGTCGGCCTTTTCCAGACTTTTTGCTTCATCGATTAATCTCTGAACGGCGTCACGTCGCAGTGTGACACTGGCGTCATTGAGCATGCCGGGAATGATCCGGTCTTCTGCCTTCGAATCAACTTTGATCAGGGTTTCGTAAGCCAATCGTCTCGCCCGGGGATTCTGTGATGTATCCAGCACAAATTTTTCTAATTTCTCGACGGGCAGTTTTTTCTGTTCAATGGCGTTAGCAGCGATCGCTTCAAAGGCACCACGCAGCCAGTTAACCGCAAGAGGATTGGCCCCCTCAAAGCTGGACAGGATGGGCACTAAAGCAGACGCGTCTGCCTTGGAGAGCTGTTGGACGGCTTTGGATGCGGCGAGATTTCCCTGACCTTCTTTTTGGACCTGTTTGATTTGAGCGATCTGTTGTTCAATGTCATTCGCCTGGACGATCGCCAGAGAACTAAAAAGGAACATGAGGCAGAATAGTAGACTGCTTCGCTTCATGGGAGTCTCCTGAGGTTGATCGATATACTGGAAATGATCCCCCGATGGCTAGAGGACCAGATGGTCACTGAAGGAGTATCATTGAATGAGATTGTAGCAATTTCATTCCGGCACCAACAAGTATGACAGCAAACTTCCCGTTGATTCAAGTCTGGAAAACAAGAATGGGACTGTGTTTAATTAAAATTAACTTCCCGCATTCAAAGCAGCTTTAGCTGATTCTTATTTGCTGACATGATATAATTTGACGCTAAAACAGAAATCACTGCTTTTGAGAGTTTGGATTTACGCAGATGGCAACAGTTCTCAGGAAAACATTGGATCGATTACTTCAAGGTGAAAGCCTGGAGAGTGAAGCCGCCTACGAGGCGATTTCTTCCATCATGGGAGGAAACTGCAGTGACATTCAAATCGCTGCTTTTTTGACCGCGCTGCGTATGAAAGGGGAGACGCCGGAAGAACTGGTGGGGGCGGCTCGCGCCATGCATGAACGGGCACTGGCTATTCCCACACATTGTTCCGGGCTGTTGGATACCTGTGGAACAGGAGGAGATCAACTCCATACCTTTAACATCAGCACCGCTGTGGCGATTGTCGCTGCTGCTGCCGGGGTCCCTGTGGCCAAGCATGGTAATCGGAGTGTTTCCAGCTCGAGTGGTTCCTCAGATGTCCTCGAAGCGTTAGGAGTCCGGTTAGACCTAACACCTGAGCAAATAGGGCAATGTCTGGAAGAAACAGGGATTGGGTTCTGTTTTGCCCCGCTTTTGCATTCAGCAATGAAATACGTCGCGCCTGTTCGCCGAGAATTAGGAATTCGTACGATCTTCAATTACCTGGGGCCTTTAACGAATCCTGCGAGTGCGGAATACCAATTAATCGGGGCGAATTCTGTACAGGCAGCAGAAAAAATTGCTCAAGCCTTATTAAAATTAGGTCGAAAACATGCATTGGTTGTCTGTGGTAACGGAGAACTGGATGAGGTTAGCCTCTGGGGAAAAACATCCGTGTATGAAGTGACCAGTTCCGATCTGAGTTACCATGAATGGACTGCAGCTGATTTCGGATTACCTGAATGTGACGTAAGTCAGTTGGTCGTCAAGTCCTCAGAGCAAAGTGCTCAAATCATTCTTGACATCTTTCAGGGTGAACAGGGACCTGCTCGTGATATTGTAGTGGCAAATGCCGCGGCTGCCTTAATGGCAGCGGAAAAAGCTTCAAATCTGGAGCAATCTGTTCAAAATGTCTCCCGATTGATTGATGAAGGAAAAGTATTAGAAAAACTCAAACATCTCATCGAGTTTACCGTAAAATAATAGAAGAATGATTTAATTGGATTTCTGTCAGGTAACTTAGAAAATACAATCCTCAACAACAGTGTTGACTTGCCGAATCTGGACATCCTCTTATAATTCCTCAGGACTATGACAATCGAAAAACAGTAGAAATCAGAATGAGTAACGCTATCTCTTGTTTGATTTGAATGCTGTCATTTAGAAATAGAGGTCTCAATCATGAATGCTGAAGCACAAAGAAAGCTGATTTTCACACCTGAAGAGGCCAATCTTCGTTTACCCCTCGTGCAGGCGATTGTCAAAGACATCGTTGCCCTTTATCAGGACCTGCATGATCGTCAGGAACGAATTACAGAAATCAAGCGGTTACCTGGTGCGTCTTCTCGCGATGAAGACTCAGCTTATAGCGAAGAGCTTCTGCAGGCTGAGATGGATATCGAAAACGACACGGAGCAACTCAAAGGTTTTATCGCTGAGCTGATTGAACTGGGTGTCGAGTTGGAAGACCCCGCATTGGGTGTCGTCAACTTCCCTGCGTTACGTGAAGGTAAAGAAATTTATCTCTGCTGGAAAGTTGGTGAGGAAGAGGTGGCTCACTGGCATTCTCTTGACGAAGGTTTTTCTGAACGGCAGGTGCTGTTTGAAGAGTCTTTGAATCACGAGAATGAAAATAGTGATGAGCCGCTGATTTAATCGACGATGGATTGCGGCAGATTCCCAACGAGCTTCTGCTTTACTGGGCTTTGGTTTCGCGTTCCCAGACTGCATAAGCTTGTTTCAATTGTGCCGCAATCTCCGGATGTTTCGTAGCCAGATCTGTTGTTTCTCCCAGATCCTGTTCCAGGTCGAATAACATGAATGGCTGTCCGGGCTTTGTTCGCAGCAACTTATATTTTCCTGTGCGGACAGCGCTGTATTTCTGATACTGAAAAAAGAAGGTTCGCGGTTCTGCTGTTTTTGGTTCTTCCAAAATGGGCAGAATGTTCTGTCCATCCAGTTTCCGGTCTTGAGGAACGTCTCCCCCCGCCAGTGAAATCAGTGTCGGCAGAATATCCAGGCTGATGATTTGGCTGTGGTTGACCGTGCCGGCTTTGATGTGTCCGGGATAACGCACTATCGCTGGAACACGGATTCCCCCTTCCCACAAAGTGACGCCTCCCTCTCGTAAAGGCTTGTTGCTGGCCACTTCCAAACCGCGATCTTTCAGCATGAAAGCCCCATTGTCCGAATACCAGATCACGATCGTATTCTCACTGAGTCCACTTTCGTCCAATTGCTTCAGAACTCGACCAATGGCTGCATCCAGTGCTGTCACAACCGCGCGATAGCGTTTCTGGGGATCCTGGGTTTGAGGAGAATAACCATAGGCTTCGAAGGCACTGTCAGGAGCTTGCCACTCATTGGCTTGCCCCGGCTGTTTATTGCGTTTGCCGGGAAAATGCGGTGCATTGAAAGGCAAATAGATAAAAAACGGGCGCTGTCGATTTTCCGCGATAAAGCGGCAGGCTTCGTCGGCAAATAAATCGGTCGAATACCCTTCCACAAAGACTTCTTTTAAACCGCGCCACAAGTCATGCCGACCGGCATAGAAGTGATGGTAATAGTCAATGTTGCCCGCCGCAAAACCGAAGAACTCATCAAAGCCGCGTTCCGTCGGGCGACTTCCCGGCGAAAAACCAACGTTCCATTTCCCAAAACAGGCACTGCGATACCCCTGCTGCTTCAAATAATTGGGGATCAGCAATTCACTCTTGCGTAAGCCGTCTCCGTAATTTTCGACCGCATTTAATTGATGATTCAAACCGATTCTCTGAGGGTAACGGCCCGTTAATAAGGTTGCCCGGGAAACGGTGCAAGTGGGAGACGCGGTATAAAAATCAGTCAGCCGCACTCCCTGTTGTGCCAACTGATCCAGTTGAGGTGTTTTCATAATCTGGTTGCCGTAACAACCCAAGTCGCCATATCCCAGATTGTCGGCAGTCATGAGCAGGATATTAGGGCGTTGCGGAGTCTGTTTTTCTTGGGCCGCAACCTGTGTACGGGAAGCATTTCCGAGTAAACAGATCAGAATCAAAGTGAGGAACAATCGGTGATTCATGGGAGATCCTCTTGCAGTCTTAGCGGGAAAACGACGATCTTTGCAGAGTGCGCAGCAATAAAAACATCACTTTTTTGTTAACCTTCATCTGAACATTTTCGGGAGCCAGTGTCAATCAAATCAAAGGTCAAGCATCGCGTTGGATTGAGCCCGCGCAAGGCTTTCCAGAGTACCATCTATGCGATTCTACATGATCCGCATGGACTTGAAGACGCGACAGGAGATCTGGACACGGGGATCTGGACAAAGACTAGTGGAGTGTGATTTTTAAATATTGGGTTGATAGACATTACGAGAGTGCGACAACGGAGCACGTAAACAACACCCCCAACCCTCTATTTCCAGCTTGACAAAGCACTAGGTGAGCTGCTGCATTAAATACAGATATTCCAGCGAGCTGAGCAGCGCTTCCTGTTTTTGATTCGCAGTTCCTTTATGGCCTCCTTCAATGTTTTCATAATAATAAAAATCGTAGCCCATCTGATCCATACGGGCTGCCATTTTGCGGGCGTGCCCCGGATGAACACGATCGTCCTTGGTCGAAGTAAAGAAATACACCTTGGGGTAAGCCTGCCCCGCTTTCAAATTCTGCAGAGGTGAATACTTCTTGAGATAAGCCCAGTCTTCGGGAAGGTCGGGGTTGCCGTACTCCGCCATCCAACTGGCCCCTGCCAGCAGCTTATTGAAACGTTTCATGTCGAGCAAAGGCACGCCACAGACAATGGCGTTAAACAGTTCCGGACGCTGTGTGAAAGCAACGCCCATCAGCAAGCCACCATTACTGCGGCCCATTGCCCCGTAATGTTTCGGAGAACTTAACCCTCGACTCTGTACCGCTTCTGCGACAGCGAAAAAGTCATCATAAGCGCGTTGCCGATTTTCCAACAAAGCGGCATTGTGCCAACGGGGACCATATTCGCCTCCGCCGCGGATATTGGCGAGCACATAAGCGCCCCCTTTTTCCAACCAAAGCTTTCCCATCAGCGGGCTATAATGCGGCAAAATCGAAATTTCAAATCCGCCATAACCATATTGCAACACGGGGGTGGAATGATCGAGCTTGGTGTCATGCCGTGAAACCAGGAAATAAGGGACTTCTGTTCCATCCGGACTGATCGCGAAATTTTTCTCAACTTTGAGCCCCGTGCTATCAAAACGCGCGGGAGTCGATTGAACCGTTTCCTCGATGCCTTTCTGAAAGTTCACATAATACAGGCTGCTCGGTTGCAGAAATCCATCGCGGGAAAGTAGCAGGTCATTACTGTCGCTATCAGAAGAACTGATGGAAATGACCTCATTATCTCCCCAGGGAATCAGTGTTCCGATCCATTTATCTTCCTGAAACTTGAATTCTCGAATCTGGCTGGAAACATGTTCGCTGCCTGTGAGGTAGACGGCATCTTTGGCGCATCGTACCTGAGAAATCGTACCTGTTTGCTCCGGATCAAAAACGGGAAGCGTGTCTTTGATTTTCCCGGTTTTTTGAAAATCCGTCAGAGAAAAGCTGACCAGACAACCGGCTGTAAAACCCCGCCAATCCTCTTTTAGTTCTACCAGCAATTGATCCTGAAACAGACCCGATAAACTGCACTTCTGAGGAAGAGGCAGTTGCTGCAATGCACCGGTTTCTGTGACGAGGTAGAAGCTGAAATGATAAAAGTCATGTCCGCGCAATACAAAACAAGCTTGCCTCTGTCCATGTTCTAAATTTACGGGATAAATAAAGGTTTCGTCGCTCTCCGTTTCCAGTAACGTTTCCGCAGCGGAAAGCGGCGCCCCGCGTTTCCAACGTTTGAGAATGCGCGCGTAGCCGGACGTATTCATACTGCCTTCACCCCAGTCGGTGGCGATCAGTAATTGATCCTGATTCTCCCAGCACAGGTTGGTTTTCGCGAGTGGAACATCAAAACCAGCTTTCACAAAAGACCGCGATGGAATATCAAATTCGCGGTAGACGGCGGTATCGGTTCCTCCGGGAGCGAGTTCGATAATGCAACGCTGATAGTCGGGCCCGAGACAATCAGCGCCTTTATAAATCCAGTTTTCGTTTTCATCTTTTGCCAGTTGATCGATATCCAATAGCGTTTCCCACTGACGCTGTTTCGTTCGGAACAACTTAAGACTCGTACGACGCCAGATGCCCCGTAAATGTTCCTCATCCCGCCAGAAGTTATAGACGAAATCTCCGCGCAGAGTTCCATAGGTAATTCGATCTGAGGCGGTCAGAATTTGTAACGATTCCTGCTGATACTGCTCAAACCGGGGATCACTGGTGAGTGCTTTCAAAGTGGTGGCGTTCTGCTGTTTGACCCAGTCTAATGCAGCCTCACCCTCAATTTCTTCCAGCCAGAGCAGTGACTGCTCCTCATCACTGGCTGATTGTGAATCTTCTACAGAAGGCTTATCCAGTGAATCCATCATCAAACTCCGCTTAAGAAATAAATCACGATTGAGACTGCAATCATTGTAGAACAAAACTTGATCCTGTCTTACGTGATCTAAACGTTTTTGTGATGTTTTTCAGATGAACAGAGATAAGAAATCAGTTATTCTTTGAATTTTTAGAATCAGGGAGTGCAATTAAATCGGGCCAGTGATATAATTCCCGCTGTTGAGTAGTCAAATAATCAGGATTGCTAGAGAAAGAATGCCTGATGAATTTTTGACTGATCTCCAGAATCTCTTAATAAAAGAGCGAGCTGTTTGCTCCTCTTTTCGTGTTGTTTTGGCTACTTTTTGCCGAATTCCTTGAACGGTGTTCCGCTGTCGACAGTAGCAGTTGGGTGATACGAAGCAGAGCTTCGAGGAGAGCTATTTTCAGGAAAGTAACCTGGAAATGAATTCCTGAGTCCGGAATGGCCGACTCTCACCTGTTTCTTAATTTTGCACGACCCACTTTCATTTTTTTACACGACGTATACGCCCAGCCTCCCGGCTGAAGGTTCGTCGAAAGGTTGATGTATGTTACCGGATGCCCCTTCACAGGCAACTTTTGCGGATTTAGCCCTCTGCCAGCCCGTTCTGGATAAGCTGATTGAACTTGGATACGAAACTCCGACCCCCATTCAGGCACAGACCATTCCTTACTTGCTGGAAGGAAAAGACCTGGTAGGCCAGGCCCAGACAGGTACCGGTAAAACGGCTGCCTTTGCACTGCCTTTACTTTCAAATATCGATCTGGAACTGAAATCGCCGCAGGTTTTAGTATTGGCCCCCACCCGAGAACTGGCGATTCAGGTCGCTGAGTCCTTCAAGGAATATGGTTCTAATCTCAAGGGATTGCAGGTCTTACCGATCTACGGCGGTGCTGATTTCAAAGGACAATTGCAGCCATTAAAACGTGGTGTGCACGTCATTGTGGGAACCCCGGGACGTGTCATGGACCATATTCGTCGTGGTACATTGAAGCTCGACAACCTGCGTTGCCTGGTTTTGGATGAAGCCGACGAAATGCTGCGAATGGGCTTTATTGATGACGTAGAATGGATTCTGGAACAAACACCGGATACCCATCAAACCACCCTGTTCTCCGCCACGATGCCGGAAGCCATCCGTCGCATTTCAGGTAACTATCTCAATTCTCCGCAAGAAGTTACGATCAAAGTCAAAACCAGAACGGCTGACACCATTCGTCAGCGACACTGGCTGGCCAAAGGCCATCATAAGCTGGATGCATTGACCCGCATTCTGGAAGCGGAAGAAATTGACGGCGTGCTGATTTTTGTTCGCACCAAGTCGATTACCACCGAACTTTCCGAAAAGTTGGAATCCCGTGGTTTCCTGGCTGCTCCACTGAATGGTGATATTGCCCAGAAACAACGTGAGCGGACTGTAGGACGACTCAAGGCCGGTCACGTCAATATTGTGATTGCGACTGATGTCGCCGCACGTGGGTTGGATGTAGACCGCATCAGCCACGTGATCAATTACGATATACCAGGTGATTCAGAAGCTTATGTGCATCGCATCGGTCGTACCGGTCGTGCCGGTAGAACTGGTGAAGCGATCACCTTTGTCTCTCCCCGTGAAACTCGCTCACTGCAAAGTATTGAACGAGCCATCAAGCATAAAATCGAACGCATGGATCTGCCTTCCATCGATAAAATCAATGAACGCCGCAAAGAGCGTTTCAAAGAATCGATCACGAAAGCAATGAAAGCACCCGATTTTGAACTGTTCCAGAACATGCTGACTGAATATCAAACGGAAAGCAGTCATTCTGAAATTCAGATTGCCGCAGCTTTAGCTTGTATGATCCAAGGAAAACGTCCTCTGCTTTTGAAAGAGTCTCTTCATAAGGAAGCACCTCAAAGGCAACGGGATACATCAGACAGAAATCAGTCACAATCAGAACGTCGGTTCCAAAAAGATAAAGAACGCCCCCCTCGAAATCGTTCCACCAACGAAGCTTTGGAAGAAGGTATGGAGCGTTTTCGGATCCTGGTGGGACACACGCATGGTGTCAAACCGGGTAATATCGTGGGAGCGATTGCCAATGAGGCGGAATTGGATAGCCAATATATTGGACGGATCAGCATCTTTGATGAATACAGTACGGTTGACCTGCCGGAAGGAATGCCTTCCGATATTTTCGATGCTTTGAAAACCGTGTGGGTCTCCGGCCAACAGTTGCGGATCTCCCGCTTCGGACAACCGGAAGCTTCCCCCATCAAACGGAAACGATTCAAAGGTAAGCATAAGCACAAGCAACAGAAGGTTTAATTACTGTCGCTTTCTAGAGCGAATCACATTTTATCATAGCGTGTCTCAATCTAATAGACTCGGTCCAAATGGCCTTGGAGACGCTACAGTAAAACTGGATACAGTCTAGTTGAACTATCCTACAAAAAAACCGCGGTCGTGAATCACGACCGCGGTTTTTTAATGTGATCAATGCTATTATTTTCTGACGCTTCTACTTATTTCGCCTTGCTGCCCTGGCCTGTAAAAACCTGATTTTCAAGGCGTTTATTGTTTTTATAGGCACCTGAAACAGTACCAGACGAGACGGCACTCACACCAGTATGTTTTGCCCCCGCCTTGATTTTGGAAGGCACACCAGAGCCTGGGATAAACAAACGACGCTGCGGTTTATAGCCAATGTAACTCAAGAAGTCGTTGATTCCGACGACACGGACAGCCTTCAAACGCGCTTCGTCATTGATCTCTTTCATTTTCGCAAGAAGCACCTGCATTTTATCGCGTTGCTCGTCAGTCTTGGCATCATCAATGTTGGGAGATTCCCCCAGGACGAGGAATTTTGTATGAACCGTTAACCCGTTTCCAAGTCTCTCACCATCTTCGGTTACTTCATTGTCAATCTTTGCATTCGCATTTTCAATAATCTGACGCAACTGATCCATATCGGATTTGCCGTCACCATCCAGGTCGATGATTCCGGAAATGGAAAACGTTTCCGGTCGGCCTACACCCCAGAGTGGTGTATAAATAGGGTCAGAAGGACTAATCGGCTCATAAATATTATCTCCCACAATGCGTGCTTCTGAGAGATGCGGACCGAGGATCTTCGTGACTTCAATTGCACCGATAATATCTTCCTGTCCGCGGCCAATTCCCTGATGGGATTTGCCATAAACGCTGAATGTCATCCCTTTCGGCAGGCGGTCTGCTTCTCCCAGATTGATCCAGACCACTCCGGTGCTGTTATCAACCGTTCTGATCACACCGTCTGGCTTCTCGAAGCTGTACTTTTGAACCGCATCCAGACGACTGCGAAGCGTATCGGTCAAGCTGGCATAGGTATTAATTTTGTTTTCGAGATCTTTGATCTTTTTGGCGCCCGTTTCTCGCAATTGGTCTAATTCAATCAGGATCTCTTCATTTTCCTTTTGAAGTGCGGCAATCTGCTGATCCTTGGCCCCGATTTCTTCTTCTTTGATCTTCTGGTTGTCGGCTAGATCTTTCTCGGAACTGTCACGGGCCTTTTTGTGCTCATCGACGACTTTGTCCAACTCGCTCTTTAATGCCAGAAATCGTGCTTCCAGTGTGTTTTTGGCAGCTTGTTCCTGGGCCAGTTGATTTTTCGTCAGATTTAACTGTCCGGAAAGTTTAATCAATGTGTTTTTGATTGTGGGCTCTGCCAGAACTTCTGCATGGGTTTTGATATCCTTCTCAGTCGCTCCGATGACCGTATTTTCAGTTTTATTATCCAGCCCCACGTCTTCCTGCTCATTACCGATCAGCTTTTTCAAGGCCTGGAGTTCTTCATCCAACTTGCGAACCGCATCGCCATCGCGCTGTGAGTCCTTCTGAGCCTGATCCAGCTTGACGTTCGCTTCTCCCAGATCTTTGTAATTCAAATAGGCCATCACCCCACAGATCAGGGTCAGCATCACAAAGAAGATCAATGAAAAGTGAACAGCAGTTGGTTTGCTGGCAGCCATGTTGTTAAACCTTAAAGATTTTAAGTGACTATCAGGTGCCATTGAGCACCGTGATGGTATTGAGTCTGATGTGAAAACACTTTAGCGAAGCTCAGTCATCACCCCTGATGAACGACAGGAAAAGCCAGATGAAGTGAATCTGAAATTTCTAAAGAACGGCTTCCTGCACTTATTCATTTTAAATGCAGAAAAAGCAGTGTCAAGCAGCTTTCTGATTCTATCTATTCGACTGGCCGTTGGCTCCTCCCTCCCCGCTACGGTTGACCTCCACGAAAAAGTACACAAACTATCAGTAACCGGAAGAACTGACAAAAGATTTCATCGAGTTTTGACTTCGGCGCGCCTGTTGATGGCGGTCGCGGCCCGTCTCACCAATAATAAAACCTGTTTGAGCAGGATCCAGGCACTTTCGCAGTCTGAGCCTGCATTCGAACCGTGGTGTAAACCTCCTCATGTTACCAATTTCGGCAATCTCTTTTCACAATTTCAGGTAAAGCTAAATCTTTATGAAAGAAACACTTTACATCATTGATACGTTTTCTCTGGTATTTCAGGTATTTCATGCTGTGCCGGCAATGACAGGGCCCACAGGCCAGCCGACCAACGCTATTTTCGGAATCACCCGTGATATCCTCAATATCATCAAAACCCATGCCCCGGACTATTTAATCTTTGCCATGGATTCAAGTGGCCCGGGAACCCGGAAAGAGATCTACCCGGAATATAAGGCAAACCGCTCCGAGATGCCGGAAGATCTTGCTGCTCAGATCTCTTCAATCATGGATGTTGTAAAAGGGTTTCAAGTCCCCATCATCGAAGCACCGGGCTGGGAAGCCGACGATGTCTTCGCCACCATCGCCCGTTTAGCGCGAGAACGGGGAATTGAATCCGTCATTGTGACCAACGACAAAGACGCCCGCCAGTTAATCAATGACGCTGTTAAACTCTACAATATTCGCAAGAACTCATTTATGAATGCGGAAGCGGTGACCCAGGATTGGGGGATTCGTCCCGATCAGGTCATCGATTTTCAATCGTTGGTAGGAGACAGCGTTGATAATATTCCGGGGGTTCCACTGGTGGGTCCGAAAAAAGCCCAGACATTGATTGAGCAATTTGGTTCCCTGGAAGAGGTCCTGGCTAATGCAGATCAGGCCAAAGGCCCGAAGTTGCAACAAAACCTGAAAGAATTTGCCGACCAGGCACGGATGTCGCGTCAACTGGTGACGTTGAATAACAGTCTGGATCTGGATGTGGATTGGGAAGCCTCACGTTTAACGCACCCCGATCGGGAACGTCTACGCCAATTGTTCACCGATTTCGGCTTCCGCCGCTTTGCCGATGAAATGAAAGAGAAAGCGAATTTCACGAAGAAAGACGCACCACAACCAGAGGAACGCATCTGGGAGACAATCGACAGCAAACCGGCACTCGAAAAATTCATGACTGCGCTCAAACAACAGGCAGAATTTTGCGTTGACCTGGAGACCACCGGACTAAAACCTGCCGAAGCTGAAATTGTGGGTTGGGCCATCAGCTGGGAGAAAAATCATGGCTATTATATTCCTGTGGAAGGGCCCGCCGGTCAGAAAGCTTTGGACCCGGAGTTGGTTTTAACTCAACTCAAACCAATCCTGGAAGACCCGGAAATCCTGATTGCCAATCAAAACATCAAATACGATATGGTTGTGTTGATGCGGGCGGGCGTGTTTCTGCAGGGAGTCAGTATCGATCCGATGGTTGCCAGTTATCTGCTCAGTGCAGGCGAACGTGGACACAGCCTGGATAAACTATCTGAACGCTACCTGCAGCATACGATGATCCCTATCTCGGATCTCATCGGTTCCGGGAAACAGCAAAAAAAGATGTTTGAAGTCGATGTGGTGAAAGTCGCCGAATATGCAGTCGAGGATGCCGAAATCGCGTGGCAGTTATCCCGGATCCTCAAAGAAGAACTCAAGCAGCACGACCTGTGGGATCTTTACTGGGATCTGGAGCGGCCTTTGATTTCGATTTTGGCAGAGATGGAATTTACCGGAATCAAAGTCGATACAGACGAATTGAAGCGGCAAAGCCAGCAGCTCGCTCTGCGTTTAACCGAATTAATCAAAGAGATTCATGAGATGGCCGGTCATGAATTCAATATTGCTTCCCCCCTTCAACTGCGTACCGTTTTGTTTGAAGAGTTGAATCTGCCAGTTTTCAAGAAAACCAAAACCGGCCCCAGTACAGACCAGAGTGTACTGGAAAAGTTGGCACCCCTGCATGAATTGCCGGCCAAAATTACAGAACACCGACATCTGTCAAAACTGAAAAGCACGTACCTCGACGCCTTACCCGATCTCGTCAATCCCGAGACAGGCCGCATCCATGCCAGTTTCAATCAGGTCGTCGCAGCGACAGGCCGCTTGAGTTCCAGCGACCCGAACCTACAGAACATTCCGATCCGGACCGAAGAAGGACGCCAGATTCGCAAAGCGTTTATTCCGCAGGATGAAAGCTGGTTATTGCTCTGCGCCGATTATTCACAAATTGAATTACGGGTTCTGGCGCACCTGAGTCAGGATGAGGCGATGAGTCAGGCGTTCCGCGAAGGCGCTGATATTCATACTGCAGTTGCCGCGGAAACATTTCAAGTTCCACTCGATGAAGTAGACAAGGACATGAGGCGGACTGCAAAAGCAGTCAACTTTGGTGTCATTTACGGGCAAAGCCCTTTCGGTCTGTCAGAGGCAATAGGCATCCCGCAATCGGAAGCCGCCGGTTTCATCGCCGATTATTTTGATCGCTATCGAGGGGTAAGAGAGTTTCTGGACCAAATCTTGGAAGACTGCGCCAAAAATCATTTTGTACGCACGATCTGCGGTAGAAAGCGGGAGATCCAGGGAGTCCGGCCGGGCCTTCAAAAGCAACTGAATATGCCCGAACGAACGGCGATCAATACCGTGATTCAAGGATCAGCCGCCGACCTGATTAAACAAGCCATGATCAACGTGAGTGGCCGCCTGAAACAGGAACAACACCCGGGCCGAATGTTAATGCAGATTCACGATGAACTGGTCTTTGAAGTCCCCGCTTCGGAACTTGGATCGCTGAGCCAGATTGTGCGCGAGGAAATGGAGTCCGCCATGGAGTTGGATATCCCGCTGATTGTGGATATCTCGTCCGGGGGGAACTGGCTGGAACAGACCCGGCTGGAGGCTTCTAAGCCCTAACTCATGGCTATTTTATCAGTAAGGTATTCCAGTCAGCTGCCGGATCAATGTCCCTTGATCTATAGGCAAAACAACCGGCGCAAAAACTATAAATTTTAAGTGGAAAAGAGGGAAGTTTGTTTTTTTTTGTTGACAACCGGCATGGTATCGGTAACGATATTAGTACACGCCCATGTGTCTCATCTGATAGTTGCTAAGGATTCAGCAATCATAAGCCTCCTGTGTGGTAAGTTTCTGATTCGAAGGATTGTGTAAGAAAACCATTTTCCACCAATGCAAGTTGTCAAAATCTTCTTGTGTCTTGTCATAAACTCATTCCTACAATTGCCCTGATTGGAGGGATCGGATCAGGTAAAAGTGCGGTAGCAAATAAAGTCAAATCTTTGCGGTCTGTCAAGGTAATTGATGCCGATCAAATCGGACATGAGGTACTTGATTTTCCTGAATTACAGCAAAAAATTCGAGAGCAGTTTGGATCTGCGGTGTTCAATGAACAGGGAACCATAGTACGTTCGCAACTTGCCAAAATCGTTTTTGGAGACGGAAAACAACATCAAGAATCATTAGAGAAACTCGAAGCGCTAGTCCACCCCGAAATTCATCGGCGGCTTGAGCAGGAGATTTTGTCGGCCAGAACAATGGAAAAAGTCGATGCAATCCTGATTGATGCGGCTGTAATTTTAGAGGCAGGCTGGAAAGAGTTGTGCGACCAGATCGTATTTATTGAATGTCCTTTTGAGCAACGCTTAAAAAGAGTCACTCAGAACCGGGGTTGGTCGTCAGCAGAGTTACAGAAACGGGAGAATCATCAGTTGCCTCTCTCAGAAAAACGAAAACAGGCAAACTGTATTATTCAAAATGACCATGATCTGGAAGCAGCCGCAAACGAGTTATCCAGATTCATCGAAGCCTCACACAATCGAAGCTGTAAATAATAGACAAAAAACAAACAAATGACCAATTCCTGAGTGTCTAATCCGCATTCAGGAGTCTCTATGGTAATTTAATATCAAACTCATCCCTGATGATCTCATTAACATCTCATGCTGCTTTTCACCTGTTTTAAAAAAACCTTTCCAGAGGTCAATTGATCTTCGCGTTCAACACATCTGTTTTGATTCAACAATCCCACTCCATTTCATCTCATTATTTTTGTAATTCGGAAAGTTATCGACATGGCCAAATCCATAAAACTTCAGGCATCTGAAAATGACGGACTTGTGGCTTCCAAAGACGTGGCTTCCAAAGACGTAGAAGAGTTCGACTCAAAGTCAAAGCAAGACAAACCGCCGGCCTCGCGGAATCAGAGAGAATCTGACGTCACCAGGTCAGCTGATGAGCGCTATGAAAAGATCAAGCAGAGTGAGATTCATATCGCCGACTTGCAAAAGCTGACCATGAAAGATCTCATGCAGTTGGCCAAAGAAGAGAATCTGACAGAATATACGGGCCTGAAAAAACAGGATCTGATATTCATGATTCTGAAAGAACGCACCAAAGTCAACGGCTTGATGTTCGGAGAAGGAACACTCGAAATTCTGCCAGATGGATTTGGTTTTTTGCGAAGTCCTGATTATCACTACCTTCCCTGCCCCGATGATATTTATGTCTCACCCAGCCAGATTCGCCGTTTTGGATTACGCACAGGGGCCATCGTCGCAGGCCAGATTCGGCCTCCGAAAGAAAACGAACGCTACTTTGCCTTACTCCGCGTGGAAGCCATCAATGGCTGTGATCCTGAAATCCTGACCACAAAGGTCTTTTTCGATGATCTAACCCCTTTGCATCCTAAAGAACGATTAAAACTCTCTTCTGCTGCGGGCAACTTGAGTACCAGAATTGTCGATCTCGTAGCTCCCGTAGGTATGGGGCAACGTGGATTGATCGTTTCTCCGCCTCGCGCTGGTAAAACGGTGATGTTGCAGGAAATGGCAAAGTGTGTACTCGGCAGTCACCCCGATGCCTATGTCTTTATCCTGTTGATTGACGAACGACCGGAAGAAGTAACAGACATGGAGCGTCAGGTTGGCGGCGATCGGTGTGAAGTGATTAGTAGTACGTTTGATGAACCGCCCAGCCGACACATTCAAGTTTCCGAGATGGTCATTGAAAAAGCCAAGCGTATGGTCGAGTACGGAGAAGACGTTGTCATCTTCCTGGATTCCATTACCCGTTTGGCCCGTGCCTGGAATACGGAAGTCCCGCATTCTGGTAAAATTCTCTCTGGTGGTGTTGATGCCAACGCCTTGCAGCACCCCAAACGATTTTTCGGTGCCGCCCGTAATGTGGAAGAGGGAGGCAGCTTGACGATTGTTGCAACCGCTTTAGTTGATACGGGAAGCCGTATGGACGAAGTGATCTTTGAAGAGTTCAAAGGCACCGGCAATACCGAATTGCACCTGGACCGCAGAATGGTCGAAAAACGAATCTGGCCTGCCATTGATGTGAATAAATCCGGAACACGACGCGAAGAATTATTGATGGATGAAGAGGAATTGCGCAGAGTCTGGATTCTAAGACGCGTGCTCAATGATATGAACCCTGTCGATGCGATGGAACTTTTAACCAATCGGATGCGTCGTTCAAAAACCAACGAAGAATTTTTACTGAGTATGAACCTGGGTTAATACTCACACAAAGCTTGATTCTGGTTTACAGATTACCGAAAGCCAAACCAGGCTCAGCCAGAATTGCTCTCCTTGTCATTCACTGATCTTGAACTAAAAAGTTGACAAACCACTCATCTGGTTTTTCCAATTTCCCGTAGAATATTTATAAGTTACCACTTCGATGAACCATAAACTGATTGAAGGCGATTTACTGGCTCGAGAGATGAGCATCGCTGTCGTTGTTTCCCGTTGGAATGAGTTAATTACCGGCAAATTGCTGGAAGGGGCTCTGGAGACATTCCGTCGTCATGGAGGATCGGAAGAAAATATTTCTGTGGCCTGGGTCCCCGGATCCTTCGAATTACCTCTGGTCGCAGACCGTTTGGCTAAAAGCGGCCGCTTCCAGGCAGTTTGCTGTCTGGGTGCAGTCATTCAGGGCAGCACAATGCACCATGATTATATCAATCACCAGGTAGCTGCTGGCATCATGCGCAGTAGCCAGGAAAGTGGTGTGCCTGTATTATTCGGAGTTCTGACCTGTGAAACGATGGAACAGGCGATGGACCGTGCAGGCGGAAAAGTCGGAAACAAAGGGAGCGAAGCGACTCTGGCCGCGATTGAGATGGTAAATCTTTTACAATCCATTGATCAGGAACAAGCGTAAGTTTGCTTTGATGGCCACGACCAGAGTACCTTGAGACTCTGGTTTAATCTATACCTCATTTGTGTTAGTGATGCTCTCATGTCTCTTCGAAAACAGGCACGACAACTGGTTGTGCAGATGCTATATCAACTCGATCTCAACCCGGATATTTCGATGGCCGTGGTTCAAGGCATGATTGATGAACACGGCCGCAATAATACGGTCCGCACCTTCGCCTGGCAATTATTTACCGGTGTGATGGAGTACAAACCACAGATCGATGCAGAAATTGTACGGGTCGCCGAAAACTGGAGCCTTAAACGCATGGCCCCCACTGACCGCAATATTCTCAGGCTCGGTGGCTACGAATTGCTCCATACCGATACCCCCACCGCTGTTGTCATCGATGAAGCAATTGAACTGGCCCGTGAATTTGGCAGCGCGAATTCTTCCCAGTTCGTCAATGGGATACTCGACAAACTGGTACAACGTGCTGATAATCTGGTTCCGCCCGCCGAAGCCAAGCCGATCCAACCCGCAGAAGATCAGCCGGTTGAGACCCCAGCAGTTGCGCCTCCGGAAAAGCAGGCTCAACTCGAGCAGCCCTCACAGGACACGATGCAGCCTCAGCCCCCAACGACTCCCTATCGCAAGCTGAATAACCCCTGGGCTAAATAAACCTTGGGCTACTTAACGCCAAATCGGTGTGGCGTTCGATCATTCCAGCTGAAATTCATATCGATGGCTACCCGGGACAAACGGGTCAACAACTCTCTGTCGATATGGGGGCAAGGTAAATGTGGCGCCGCTGTTTGAGTATTGGTACTGTCAAAAATCGGATCATCCCGCCAATACGAATTATAGACTCGGATGTGATCATAAAAGAGCCGTTCCGCTTCTGTCGGATCCTTCAGTTCCGTACCACCGCCTGCAAATTCTGACCCGTAAAAATTACACGTTGCTTCAAGCACATCATGCACGAGCCGTGATTGTACCGGATGCAAAGGTGTTAAATGATAGGTTTTCCCATGATGCTTGGGATGCGTAATGATATACGACATCACAGCAGACACCCAATCAACGGGAATCAGATTTTTTGACTCATCTCCATCCAGAGTAAATCGGGATTGAGCATATAACCGCCCCGTTTCATCGGGAGTCTGCATTTGAGTCAGTGTATACCCCAATTGCAAAGCAGCATAGAATCCATGAAACGTATTCGTAAACCCGGTTTGGGAGTCACCAATGATAATGGCGGGCCTGAAGACGGTTAAAGAGTCAAACTGGTCTGCGTTCCGCACCAGCATCTCTGCCTGAATTTTACTGCGTTCATAGTCATTGCCGGATTCCTGACCGACGTCGACATCAGATTCCATAATCCTTCCGGTACGCAACCCGCAAACATAAGCAGTCGAGACGTGATTAAAATTTCTGATGTTCGCGGTTTTACAAAAGTCGAGAACCCTTTTCACTCCACCCACATTTGATCGCCAGGGCTCGCTCTCCTGGCTGGTGCTGTAAAATGTCAGGCTGGCTGCAGAGTGAATCATATGATCCACATTTTCAGTCGCCCATTCTAGCTGCTCTGGACTCAGTCCCAGATTTTCCTCGTTGATATTTCCTTCCAGCACAACAGGCCGCGGTAATTCACGTCCCATCTGATCATCCCAGAATCCCATGATCATATCGATGCGCTGGTCAACCGTCATGCGTCTTGTGGGACGGACCAGCACGGCTAAAGGAACCCCCGCAGATGCTAAGTCCCGAATTAAATATCGTCCCAGTAGTCCTGTGGCACCTGTAATCAGATGATATCCCATTTTGATTTCCGCTGTGTTCTCAATTAAAGTAATTAGTGAAGTTCATTTGTTACGTGAAATATCTTGTTCAACCAGTTCTTGTCAGAACCTGCTTCGAAACGACAAAACTCACGCTAGGCGAGGTCTGTGGTAGAACGGAAGTGGGAGCCTGATTGAACCGGGGAGGAGTCAATGATAATGAACTGGCTTCATATATCAATCTAGGGGTACTGAAAAGCGGGTACTTTGGCAGAGCAATTGCTATAGTTTCAGGAGTTGGATCTATGCAACTGCTTTCTCAGATTGATCTTTTGTTCCCCGCCGATTCTGATTGAGGAATTGAGGAGCATGTGGAAGTTGCTTCTCAAGCAGATCATTGCTGTCATTGCGATCAGTATCTTCATCCTCAACAGCTTGCTGAGGCCGTAGTGCCAGCAAACAGGGAAGTAAGATGAGGTCGCCGATTAAGGCAGCCCCCAGTAAAGAGGTCATCATGTAACCAAAACGCGCGGTGGGCACAAAATTGCTCAATGTCAGAGCCATCATCCCCGCTCCCGTAATCACAGCCGCTGTGAAAATGGGCTCACCAGTCATCAGTAGAGAATCTCTGGATGACTGTGTGGAATTCCGAGTCAATCGATATTGGCTCTGATAACGGACCAGGAAGTGAAACGTCCCATCCACGGCGATGCCCAATGCGATACTGGCCGTCATCATAATTCCAATATCAATCGGAATTTGATACCAACCCAAAATACCGAAGACGATGCAAATGGGTGTCAGGTTCGGCACCATCGCAATCAGGCCGGCTTTGATGGAACGCAATGACACAATCATGATGACAGTAATGATGAGAAAGGCCATCGAGAAACTTTCCCAGAAGCCTGTGAAAATTTGGCTCTGTGCCCGTCTGAGCAGAGGAGCAACTCCAGTCAGAATCACGTTGGGATCATCAATCATTGCAGTCAGTTGGTCAAATATAAGATCTTGAGGCAGATCTGCATTACTGCGGATTCTCGCTGAAACTCTCCACAAGCGTTCGCCATCAGAGACAAAATCATTCTTCCCATGTGTAGATTGAGCACGCGATAACAGCCGGGCTGTCTCAAACGGACTCTCCGGGAACTGCTTTGGAAAAAAACTGGCAAGAGACATCGTGTGCTTCACCGCGGGATGTTGTTTGATCGTTGCTTCCAGCTTTCGAACACGATCGATTTTATTGAGGAAGGGTAGCGTTTCCTCACCAAAATCAATGATAATTTCAACGGAATCCAGTTCCGTCAAATTATTCTGAATCGAACGCACATCCTGAATGACTTTACCTTTTGCCGGTAAAAAATCGAGGGGGTCGATTTTGGTTTTGAGACTGAAGAGTCCTGCACCTGTAATCATCACCAGGATAATTGTGACAATCGAGACGCGTCCGGAGTGATCAATCAGCCAGTTGGCGCACCGCTGAAAATTCCAGCGTTCTTCTCCCGCATGCACCATTTTCGGATCGATGGGCCAGAGTGTTAAAACGGCCGGAGTGAGCCCCAGCCCAGTGATCAGAGCCACAAAGGTTCCAATCGACGCGGCATAGCCAAATTGAATCACGGGACCGATTTGGCTGACGGTCAGTGAAAATAGACCAATGGTCGTGGTCAGCGTGGCCAGAACACAGGGCTTCCACGCAATACTTAAAGCAGCCCCCAAGGGGTCTTCTTCATCAATACAACTGGCAACATAATGGTGCACATGAATGGATATCGCCAGAGTAAAGACCATCACCATCACGGAGAGGGCACCCAGGATGAAGTTCATTTCACCTCCCCCCAGATAGATCAATGCTGTTGTCAGATTGATGGCCCAGATGGTCAGACCTAACGTGGCAAGCGTTTTTTTCCATTCTCGAAATGAGTAATACAGTAATACCAGGCTGATCAGTAACGTGATGATAAAGAATTTTTTGTTATTTTTCTGGCTGCCCAGGCGATCCAGTTCAGCAACCACAACAGGCGCACCCGCCAGTTGCACTTCTTTTCCTGTCAATTGATTGTATTCGAGTTTCTCGCGAATCCCCTCTACAGTACCGGCACGATTTTTAATTCCCGCATCAGAAAGCAATACGACAATGCCCGCGACATTCTTTTCAGAATTCATCAGCAGACCATTTAATCGTTGATTGATTTCCTCTGGTTCTACTTGAAGATCATTTAAAATCGTTCCAAGCCGTTCTGGAGTCCAGCACTGTCTGACTGTCGGCAGTGTCTCAATCCGGCTGGCGGTCGCTTCGATCAGTAAGGGTTGATCCAGGCCCTCCTGCACCGCGACCAGTATGACCTCTTCTGCTCCAAATTCTGCTTTGAATCGATCATAGACGATTCGCACATCGGAGTCGGTGGGTAACCAGGTTTCGATGTCGTTATTGGATGGCAGCAACTCTGCCAGAAATGTCAAAATCGGAAGCGTGCAAAAGACGCCCCAAATTAGTTGCCTGCTGTATTTTTTGTAAAAAGTAGAGATCATAAGTTTTGGAAGATCAATCTGCTTTCTCTTGCTTGAGCCAGTTCAAGTTCTCTCATCAAAGTAATTGATAGAGAGTATCACTTCAGGTTGTTAAATAGTGAGATCCTGCTGTGAAAATAATAGTGAACTATTTAATACTGAGAGCCTCCCAGTGAATACTGAGATCACCCCAGACTCATATCGAACCGGTTCCGAGTGCAGCGTCATGAGGATTTTATAAACAACAAACGTTATAGCAGAATTTGCTGGAGTCTTTGGAATGACTGTTACAACACGCGCCATCAAGTGGTGCATTACCGTTACGACTCGTAGTCACCCATAAGACTCCGCCGCTTCCGTCGCCGTCATAACTGTTAGCATTTAACAGAGTCGAATGGTTTGGCCTCCTGATTGAGCACAGATGATATGCGCATGTACGTTGAACGGAAATCACTCTGTAATCTGAAAGTAAACCAAAACCCGGATTATTTTATAGTCTATATTTCAGTATCAGATTTGTATGCAAAATCGCATACCCTTTCCGAAATGACTTCCAGATCAGGAGTAAATTCAATGGAAGAGACCCCGTGGAGCCGTCCCTCAATGGACGACCTGAAACACGTGTTAGAGAGTTTTGGTAACAGTGATGCTGTTAACGTGAGAGATATTGACCGCCTGGAGTTGTCTGTGCCTGCGGAAATAAAAACGTCGCGTGGCAATACCATTTCTGCCATGACACGGGAAATCAGCCGTCAGGGACTTGGATTACTGCACAAAGGCATGTTGAACCCTGGTGAAGTCATAGTGAAACTCGCCAGCGAAACGCGGGAATTTGAATACCGTGTAAAAATCATGTGGTGTACGCCATGCGATAACGGTATGTTTATCAGCGGCGGCGAATTTCTCACCAAGCCGGATCAATAATCTGCTCACCCAATCCGGCGTAATGAGTACACCAGTGTTTCCAGACACTGGCTTGAGTCAGATTCCGTGCTGAAATGCGAACGGTCTCGGCTGGTTTTCGAACAGAAGACTCAGGATGAAGAATTGCTCCGCCGCAACAGGATGACAATGATTGCCAACAACAGCAGAATGATCGCCCCGCCGATGATTAATAAGAGCGTGGACATTCCCCACCATCCGCCTCTGAGTTGAGGGCCCCGCTTTTCATCCAGGTCCCATTCAATCTCATCCAGCGTCAAAGCCGATTTGGCTAGTGGCCTGTTTGCGTTCGCGCCCACAAGTTTTTGCTCAACGCGGGGAGTTCGATCGTTCTGACGGTTTTCCTGTATTTTTGATCGAAATTTTACTGGCGAAGTCTGAATTTTCTGATTCCGTCCGGTTTGGGATGTAAGATCCTGAGTCACAGAAGGAAGACTGGGCAGCATCAACTGTGGCCCTGGTGTCGACGATTTTTCATCTGCGGTTACCGATTTCTGCTGAACAGGCTCGGGACCACTTAATCGAATTTTGGCAGGTGGTTCTTCCGGAATCTCTTCCATTTCCAGTTTCAATGTCGGATTCGGAACCGAACTTGTTTTTCGTGGATGTGTTTTTTCTGGAACAGGAAATTCGGATTGTTCTTCAGGCTGCTGCTCAAACGAGGGAGTATCCAGCTTGATCCCGCGCGGGTTTTCCCGACGCTCTGAAACCGTATCACGCTTTTGTGGAATGGTGATTGTCTGCCGTTCTGTTCCTGTATTACGGGGAACAATTAACGGTAATTCCTGACTCGAGTCGGTAGAGTAGTGAGGTTGTGAGCGGACCGCTTTCGGTTTTGCAACAGGCCGCCTTTTTAGCGGATGAACGGATGAAGGTGTAAATTGAAAATTGTGTACCCTCTGACCGCCGTTGGTTTGCACTTGCGGCCTTGTATGCTCAATCGGTTTTACTTCTGAATCCTGGGGTGTCATCACCTTTTTGATCCGTTGAAGTAACATCTGCGGAGATTCCTCTTTCGGATTGAAGGCAATATGTCCGCGATAACTCGACTCCAATGCCTGCTCTGCTAAAAAGGCAGCGTATTCATAGTTCTTCCGTTTTGCTTCCCGCCTGGCTCGCTCCATGATGGAATTAATTTGCAATCGTCGCATTTCATGATTCAGGTCTTCAGAGGCGGGTTTTGCCTGTTCCAGGTCCTGATGCAGACTTTTTCCCAGTTGAGAGATCTCTGAATCCATATTCTGCTGCGTTGCCTGCTCTAGGGTCCGGCTCAACTTATCAGTGCGAATCTGATCTGCGCGGAGTCGGTCTGTGGCAGATTGTTCCGATTCGGAATCGGGCGATATCTGTTCTGTTTCCTGTTCTTGTGAAGTAGCCGAATCGGTATTGGAGACTCGCTGGATCCCGGTAGAGATACCTTGCGGCACTGTACTGGATGCCTGTTTAACGCGGTCTGAATTCTCAGAATCGGTTGCCACCCTCTGCGAGGGATATTTCTTGGCCGCCGCAATCAACGATTTGGATCGCCAACTCGCAGCCCTTTTATCGACAATTTTTCTGGCCGTTTTTTGCAATTGCTCTGCTGAATTCGCAGGACTGGCGACTCTGTTCCCAGCGACCTTCGTGTGCGACTGCGAATCTGTATCGAAGCGAATTCGATCTAAAATGGGGGAGGTTCCGCTGACTTTAACCTTTGCCACCGACTCATCGGGAGAATACTTCTTTTTCGACTGAAAAAAGTTAAAGCTGGAACTGTTGCTGGATGAAATCAGAGCGCCATTGGAATCCTTGCTGGTTTGAGAAATGACTTCTCCCGGTTGCCGTAAGCAACCCACGGCCATACAAGTGAGAACCATCACCAAGGCATAAACCGTTATCAGATTTCGTTTTAATAGACCGCTCTTCACAACGACAAATCCTGTTCTCTGCCTGGGTCGCGGGAAGTCACCTCAATCTAGAGTTGAGGAGTTGAAAAGCAAAGAAATCAAGCGCGCAACCACACCCGACCAAATGCCTGTAGTCATGTATCGACGAGGCGAAATTGATCGCATGAGAGGGTATTTAGGATTTTAGCAGTCTTTAGGAAAATAGATCAGCGTTTGCAGAGCGTGCGCAGCGTTTCCATATTTATCTGATCCAGCGGAACGCCCTCTTCCTCATCCTTAGGGGTTTCCAGGTACATCGGACGGTCTTGAAACGTCGGATCATTCATCAAATGACGAAACGGTTCCAGCCCCAGAAATCCGCGTCCAATAGTCTCATGACGGTCTTTGCGGCTGCCAAACTCGCATTTACTATCATTCAAATGAAACGCACGAATTCGATCGAAGCCAATCACCTCATCTAGTTCAGCCATTGTCGCTGCATATTCAGATTTTTTAATTAAGGGATAACCGGCGGCAAAAATATGGCAGGTGTCTACACAAATCCCCAATCGCTGACCTTCCTGCACCTGTTCCAGCAGATATGCCAGTTGCTCAAACCGGAAGCCTAAATTCGATCCCTGCCCGGCCGTTGTTTCTAGCCAGATTTGAGTGGTAAAGCCTTCTGTCTGCTGATGAATCTGATCAAGGGCAGCCACAATCCGGTCCTGTCCTTCCTGTTCGCTGGAAGTCACAAAACTTCCGGGATGCATAACGGCGCCCACCAGACCCAATGCTTCTGCCCGCTCTAATTCCACGACGACAGCATCGATGGATTTGTTCCACAACTCATCTTTCGGACTTGCCAGATTGATCAAATAGCTCATATGGGAACAGGGATGGGTAATTCCTGTCGCTTCCAATCGTTCCTTAAACAGGCTGACATCTTTCTCTGTCAGAGTTTTTGCCCGCCATTGATTATTATTCTTGGTAAAGATCTGTACGCAATCCATTTCGAATTTGGCAGCAGTATCTACGGCTTTATAGTATCCACCAGCAATCGACTGGTGTGCTCCCAGTAAAGGCATCAATCAAGTCCAAACATGTAAAAGGAATTATGGTCGCGCGCCCCGTCAATTTGAAAACGTTGTCACTCGAGAAAAAGGATGACGGGTTCGATACGATTTCACTGCTTATAGTTCGACATTATAGGCTGCATCCCCTGCCCCCTCCAGTCATAGCAGAGACCGACGATTTTCAAACAGATCTTCTGAAATTTCGTGGGAAGCATGATCGCAACCAGCTACAATCATTCTCATGTTCCCACTGTTGGGGCCAGTCAAGACAGATATTTCCTGTTTTCAGCACCCACTTTTATAACTGACGCCGGAAAATACATGTATTCCATCAATTCATTTTCGCTTTTAGTCTGTACGGTATTTTTTACAAACATGCTCCAGGCGGCTGACCAGCCAAATATCATCGTGCTGCTGGCCGACGATCTTGGTTACGGCGAGTTGGGATGCCAGGGAAACCCGCAAATTCCAACACCTCATATCGACTCACTTGCGAATGATGGAATTCGTTTCACGCAAGCCTACGTGACCGCACCAAATTGCAGTCCGTCGCGAGCTGGTCTGCTGACGGGCAAGATCCCCACCCGCTTCGGATACGAATTCAACCCGATCGGCGCGCGGAATGAAGATCCCGGAACCGGCCTGCCTCCCCAGGAACAAACCATGGCCGAACTATTACACGATCAAGGTTATACCACGGGACTGATTGGGAAATGGCACCTGGGTGGCGCTGCCGATTATCATCCTTACCGGCAGGGCTTTGATGAGTTCTTCGGTTTTGTGCATGAAGGGCATTACTTTGTCCCGCCCCCTTACAAAGACGTGACCACAATGCTGCGTCGCAAGACAATTCCCGGCGGCGGCAAAGGACGCTGGAGCGGCGGCAACCTGATTTACTCAACTCATATGGGATACGATGAGCCAGACTATGACGCCAACAACCCCATCATCCGCGGCGGGCAACCGGTTGTGGAAACTGAATACCTGACCGATGCGTTCACGCGCGAAGCCGTCAGTTTTATCGATCGCCATCAAGACAAACCGTTCTTCCTTTATCTGGCTTATAATGCGGTTCACAGTCCCCTGCAGGGCAAACTCAAAGATATGCAGCGGCTTAAACAGATCAAAGATATCCAACGGCGAATCTTTGCTGCCATGCTGGTCTCCCTGGATGACAGCGTCGGAAAAATTCTCCAGCAATTGCACGCGTCACACCTTGATCGGAAAACGCTGGTGATTTTCCTGAGTGATAACGGCGGCCCGACGCGCGAACTGACTTCCAGTAATCTCCCGCTACGCGGCGGTAAAGGCACAATGTACGAAGGCGGCTTGCGAGTCCCTTTTCTGATGCGCTGGACGGACACATTGAAATCGCACCAGACATTTGATCGGCCGGTCAGCAGTATGGACCTCTTTAGCACCTCTGCCGTGCTGGCGGGAGCTGCAGTGCCTCAAAACATTGACGGTCGTGATCTAATGCCTTATCTGCTGAATGAGAAAGCCGGTTCGCCGCACAAAGAGTTTTTCTGGCGGCAAGGTAGCCGGGCAGCGCTGCGCCAGGGAGACTGGAAGATCGTCAATATGCGTGGCAAACAAAGACAGCCTGAATGGGAACTGTATCACATCGCCCATGATCTAACCGAGGAACACAATCTGGCCGCGCAGCAGAAAGAAAAGCTGAACGAGCTGAAAACACGTTGGCGCGAACTGAATGCACTAATGAAACCGTCGCTCTTTTGATAACACGCTGCTGGTTGAACCACATCCGCTACGATGCGGCCTGTTCTGCGATTATTTTTGTAAAGCAGAATCCGCCCCCGGACGGCTGCTTCCCTGCTCTATGATTTTGGCAAGCTGTGCCTTAAGACGATTCGCCACTTCCACCTGTTGATTCAACACGTCTGTCTTCTCAGCAGGATCGTCAGCCAGATTGAAAAGTTGGTACTCAGGCACCTTGGTATTTGCCAACTCGGTCTCGACCACTATGTTTCGGGCGATCTTCCTGTCATAACGATGCAGCTTCCAATCGCCTACGCGCAGCGCGTAGGTTCCTTTGTTTCCATTGTCCTGCTGAACCAAATGATCGCGGCCCCTGGCATTGTCCTGACCCAGCAGCGCGTCCAGTACATTGAAACTGTCACGACAACTGTCATTCGATAGAGCCTGTTTTGTGAGAGCGGCGAGGCTGGCTGCCAGATCAATCGTGCAGACGAGTTCGTCACTCACACCCGGTTGGATATGACCTTTCCAGCGTGTAATGAACGGCGTGCGCGTTCCGCCTTCGTACACACTGTATTTGCCACCTGAATACGGGCCGGCGGCACGGTGCTTACCGATCTTTTCCAGTGCGCCGTCCTTGTAACCGTCATCGAGTACTGGTCCGTTGTCGGAACAGAATACAACGAGTGTATTTTCCGCGAGCTTCAATCGATCGAGCGTCTGCATCAACTCGCCGACACACCAATCTAACTGCACGATCGAATCGCCTCGAAATCCGAGGGATGTCTTTCCCTGAAACCGTTCGTGCGGCATGCGGGGAACATGGATATCGTGCGAAGAGAAAAACAGAAAGAAGGGCTCGTCTTTGTGTTGTTCGATAAATTCATTGGATTTCTCGACCCACTTGTCGGCCAGATCTTCATCGCGAAACCGCGCGGCATGACCGCCGGTATAGAAGCCAATCCGGCTGATGCCGTTGTGTATCGTCGAGTTGTGCCCGTGTGACCAATCCATTTTCAGCGTCTCACGATGGGTTAATCCCGTGGGATGATCGGGGCTTGGCTTTTTCTTCCCCACCCATAACGGGTCGGCCGGATCGAGATTGAGCACCCGGTGGTCGTGGACATAAACCTGTGGTACGCGATCATTGGTGGTCGGCAACAGGAAGCAGGTATCAAAGCCAATTTCGAGCGGTCCCGGCTTCAACTGACCGTTCCAGTCCGGGCCGGATTGGCCGCCGAGTCCCAGATGCCATTTGCCGATGACAGCGGTAGCATAACCGTCACGTTTGAGAATCGAGGCAACGGTTTCCACGCCCGGTTTAATAATCGCCGGTGCATTCGGCGGAGCAATCCCGGTCTGCTTACCTCGAAAGGCATACGTCCCCGTCAGAAACGAATAGCGGGTCGGTGTGCAGGTGGAAGCCGAGCAGTAGCCGCTTGTGAATCGAAGCCCCTCGGCAGCAAGCCGGTCGATGTGCGGCGTCTTAAGCTCAGTCGCACCGTAACAGGAGACATCACCATAACCAAGGTCATCCGCCATAATGACGATCACGTTTGGTTTCTCAGCCTGTGCCCGCTGATTCACAAATAACAGCAAAGTCGTCATGAAGAACATCAGGAACAGTCGGGGCATTTTGATTCTCTCTGTCGTGATAGCATCAAGCCTTTCGGCCGACGTACATCAGTTTTCCGTATCCCACATGTTGCTGTTCCGTCTGAAAGTAATTATTCAACAGAGTGATAATTTCTTCAGGCTGGCTCAGCCATTGTTCGTAGGTGGTAATTTCCTGCTCGGTCATGATAGCAAATGCATCTAACTTCGACCAAAGTTTTCTAAAGAATTTGTTTTCACTGACAGTATGCACAAAACGCAGAAAGGGGGTCTGCCAGGGTTCCACAATGACCACGTGTCCTCCCGGACGAAGAACGCGACTCATTTCGCTTAATGTCCGGTCTAAATCTGCAGGCAGAACGGGTAAATGATGCAGCCCGCCCTGAACGATTAAGACATCCCGGCTGTTATCCTCAAATTTGAGTTCCCGGCAATCAGCAACATAGAGTTGCGCTGAACCATGATATTGTTCAAGCAGATGGGGTGACAGGTCGACGCCTTCAATTGAATGAAACCCCAGCTTTTCCAGGGCGTGGAGGCCAGTGCCTTGCCCACAGAATAACTCAACAACTGTTTGATTCTTATCCCACTGATCGACGCCGAGTCGGTGAAGTCGCTTCAGAAATTTTTTCAATTCTTGTTGAGGAGTCTCAAACCGACGATACGCTGCTTCCCAGATTTCATCACAGCACTCACTTCCCGGATGCCAATATTTGATCTGCGAGGATGACTCTTTAAGCTGAGTATTCATAGTGGACTCGAATCGGATAATTTATCAAAGGAAATCGACAGAGGTTGCTGTCCCACCTCTCGGTTAGTCGAATTTCAGACACCTGCGAATCGCAAGCAAGACGCGAGATGTTGTGATTGACTTTTATTTCAACAGCGGGAATCAGGTGAGAGTGAATTCGCCGCAGGATTTTTCACTTTAAAATGTGCTGTGCTGATTCCATCGCCGGAGTCAGTTTCATTGAGTTCACGTTAAAATGTTCGAAGGATTCTTTCCGTATCATTTCAGAGGCGTCTTTTTTGACAGAAACCTGTTCGAAGCTCCAAATTTCAACGACCTTCATCAGCACAAAGAAAATGAGCGTTTGAATCACCGTAAAGAGCGTGAATGCTCCTGCGATCAAGCGTGACCAATGCAAGGTAATCGTGCCCGTCGTAACAAACTCCGTAATGCCAGGCCACAGGAACCCAAGACTCAAGACACTGAATAAACCCACGATGGCCACAAGCGGTTTTCCGGTAAACAGACTGGCAACAACCGATGACCAGAAGCCCACCGATTCTTCACGGCGTGCACTCAGTAAAGCCATTCGGTTTGCAAGTGCTGAGGCCAGGAGTAAAGTGATACCGAAGGAACCGACGAACTGGCAGACTACAAACCGATAGATCATCCACTCTTCCAGTCTATGGTTTTGGAAGTAGAACTCGACAGGATAGGCCGCCAGAAGCAGGATAAATAACATGCAACAGGAAAAGCCTGTCAGAAAAATCTTTTCAGGCCGATAGCATAACACACCCTCACCAATCACTTTGAGGAAACGAATTCCGTCCCACAGCGCACTCAGCTTACTTTCGCCAATGCGTTCTTCATATTTCATTGGGATTTCAATGATGCGTAGGTTGTTCATTAAAGCACGTGCGCTCATCGCCGGGGTGAAATGCAACCCATCCGGCAGCGGATAAAGGTGTTTGAGAGCCGAGCGACGCACGACCCGCATGCCGCTTGCGGTATCGGTGACTTTTCTGCCACATAATAAACCGAGTAAAAAGGCGAAGATGCGGTTACCTGCTCTGCGGATTGCCGGCATTTGCGAGTCGGTACCGAGACGCGAACCGAGCGTCACATCGGCATTTTCTCCGATCGATGTCTGACATAATTGCGAGAAGAAACGGGGATCACACGTACCATCTGCATCAAGAAAACTAACAAACTCTCCGCGTCCGATTCGCCAGCCCTCTTTGATCGCCGCCCCGTATCCCTGATTTTCCTCAAAAACGATCACCTTCACATCTTCAAAGCTTTGCGCAATCTCAACCGTCCGGTCAGTAGACCCATCACTGACGACAATGATTTCCACGCCGTCCAAGCCTGCTGAATGTGAAATTTCCTCCCTGGCTTCCAAGCACCGAGAGATGGTCGCACCGATTGCGGCCTCTTCGTTCAAAGCCGGAATAACAATTGTAAGCCATTTTGTATCCATAGTTTACAACTTATGCCTTTTAAAGTTGAGATTTCAGCTCCCATCCAAATGTTCTGGGGTTTGCAGCGCCAGTCATGCCAAGAAGATGCTTGCTTTTAATATAGTAAGACCTGCATAATAGGGGGCTTTAGAGGGATTGGTCAACAAAAAAGTCGACTTTCTGAGCCCCTCGCCACACGAGGATGAGGATTAAACCGTTTTTAAGCATTTCAGTTGACCTGAATCGTTGCGATTGGAAATATTCCTCACTCTAGCCTCTGCCTGCCCTGGATGACTACGAATGAATTTTTCTCTGATTATTCTAACCTTGTGTATGTTTGCCGCTTTGGTGGTTTTCGCCAAGATACTGCCGCACCAGTTTGTTCGTTTCAAAATCATCAATCGATTTCGGTGGATTATTAAATCCCTCAGTCCTCCAGTCCCCTCCATTCTGACGGTTTTTATTTTCAGTTTTGCTCTCTCGGCTGGTATTTCTTACTACCAAAAACCACTCCCCTCAGTTCCAGACGAATTTAGTTACCTGCTCGCGTCAGACACGTTTTCTCAAGGCAGGTTAACCAACCCGACACATCCCTTCTGGAAACATTTTGAGTCGTTCCACATTTTTCATCAGCCATCGTATGCCTCAAAATATCCTCCCGGCCAAGGTTTATTTCTGGCTGTAGGTCAGGTATTGACGGGGCGTCCGATTGTGGGAGTCTGGTTAAGTGTCGCGCTGGCCTGTGCAGCGATTTGCTGGATGCTGCACGCCTGGGTGCCACCGCGATGGGCTTTGGCAGGAGGCCTGATGTCTGTGCTCCATCCGTTATTAATTTTTTGGGGACAGAATTTTTGGGGAGGCGCTGTTGGAATTATCGGTGGGGCCTTGTTGTTTGGTGCCTTGCGGCGACTGATGAATCACCCTCGGGCCAGCACCACATTAATATTCGGTGCGGGATTGTTTCTCCTGGCTGTCAGCAGACCCTTCGAAGGGTTCCTGACGGCGATCTCTGCAGCAGTGCTGTTGATCATCTGGATGGTGCGACAGACTCAATTCTCTAAAATAACATTGCTTCGATCTGTACTCATTCCATTGGGAGTCGCGTCTTTATTCATTATGGGAATGCTTGCGTCCTATAACTACAACTTAACGGGGAGCGTCACGAGATTACCCTATCAGGTACACGAAGAAACGTATTCTCCAACACCGCTTTTCCTCTGGGGTACCCCACGTACCGAGTTGGCTGCCTACAACCCACACTTAAAAAAGCTTCACTATGGATGGGCTTTCGATATTTATCAGAGGCAGCAAGACCTGAAAGGGTATTTGAATGAAGTCTCAGAAAAGACGACGCGCATCATAGGCCAGACCATTGAGTTCCCTCTAGGAATTCTATTGCTCATGCTGCCTTGGATTGTAAAGGAGCGGTGGGGACGTCTGGCTGTGATCCTCGTGTTATTGATCAGCTTCATCGAAATCTTTGCTGCGACATTTTTTCTAGCTCATTATCTGACACCGATTATTCCTCTCATCTTCTTCATCCTGATTCAGGGTGTACGTCATTGGAGGGCTGCCGGGTGGAAAAGTCGAGATCAAGGCCCCCTATTTGTCATGGGGTTCTGCCTGCTCTTTGTTACCGTCAGTTTTTTGAGAATTTTTCTTCAATATTCGAATCCGGAATCAACGCCTCGACACGAGATTGCATTACGGCGAACAGAACTGATTGAGGAACTGAAAACACGACCAAAGAAAGACCTGATTTTTGTCAACTATTCGCCCAGCCATGACCCCCATTTTGAATGGGTTTATAATCGTGCTGACATCGAAAATGCGGAAGTCGTTTGGGCGCATGTATTAGACAAAAAAGAAAACAGCAAGCTCATCGAACATTTCGCAAATCGACAGATCTGGTGGATCAATGCCGATGACAAACAGGTGAAACTGAAACGAGTGCCAAGAACATCGCAAAAAACAAAATCGGCCAGTACAGCTGCCACAACATCAGATTCATGACTTCTTCGCGAAGCAGAATGTATGCTGCTGCGAAAATACTCTATTTTTTCTGGTTACTTTGATTGCCCGGTGGTGAAATCTCAACGCCGGTTCCGACAAAGCTGATCCCCCGCGGCCCAGATGTTCCCACCATCACCGTTTCAATCAGGGGTTTATCAACTACAGACTCAGCCATCCACTCGACGAGGAAATTGGCTCCTGAACCGCCGGAACTATCACTCTCTTTGACTAAGAATTCGATCGTCTGCATCGGAGCCAACTTAATGACTCGGTCAAGGAACGCCTTAACCTGCTTTCCTTCCGTGTCGAAGTATTCAATCGACTTCAAGTAAACAGGCTGGTCGAGATCAATGTTTCGGATACTCAGCGTCGTTTCCAGTTGAAACGGCGAACCACCATGATAATAGATATGAGAATAGGAGGGGACATAGACAAACTGACGCTTCGACAGTTTGTCCAATGCAATGTTTCCCGCTTCATAAGCATTGAGGTCCGGCGGCTGGTAACTGCGAGGCGGCACAAAGTCGAGCTGGTTTTCAATGATTACCATGCGACGATCAAGATACAAGGCCCCTCCGATCATGATGACAATCAATACGCCCAAGATCAGGAACAGGCCAAACCCCTTTTCCCACAACCAGAGAAACCAGAGCGGGTACTCGTTTTTCTGTTGCATAGTGCACTCGCTTTCCCTGTTTAGCAAACTCGATTAGACCTGTTTTGAACGCACTGGACTTGTCACCATTTTTAGAACAGCCGCGGTATTCTCCCCCGTGGCTTCCAGCAAAGTACAATGACTACGACGTCCAAAATACCATAAAAATATCCAGCAGTTAAGGCAGATATTTTTTTAATTCATTCAAGCGTACATTGCAGTTTTTCACCAGCGATTCCAATTGTTGATCAGACTGACCGGCCGCATCGATCATAGAGCGATAGTATTGCACTATTTCTTTTGGACTGGCGCCGAAATGTCCCCAGAATTCCTGTTTGTCTTCCGTCTGTAAATCAAAAAGCATGGATTCCAGATTATGCAGTTTATCAGCCAGTTCGATCGCACGGGCTCCCAGAGTCGCCTGCTTCATCACCTGAATATGATCCTGTTTGCGGTCTCGCCAACTCCGCTTTTGACCTGCAGTGGTTTCTTTTTCCTCGGTCATTTCAGAGACATACTGAATCACTTCCTCAGAAAAGTGTGCTGCCAGTTGTTCAATCGTCAAGTCGGTATCTTCGACGACGTCGTGCAGAACCGCAGCAGCAAGAATGGCCTCTTCATGAAAGCCGGCCTTCATCAAAATCAGACAGACACTCATCGGATGAGCGATATAGGGAACTCCCGAAGACTTTCGCTTTTGAGATTGATGAGCGACCGTGGCCAGCCGAATCGCATGTTCGACCACGGGAGAGTGAAGGATATCCATGAATGTTGCTTTGATTCAAGGCTCGTACGCGCGGGCAGGGCTTTAACGTTCGTTGACGGTTTCCGGGGAATGCCGAAACTGATTGAATCGAGTGTATTCCCAATGCCGATACAGGGCTGACTTCTTCAACAGACTGGGCTGACTGTCAACGGCTTCCACTTTGCCTTCGTGAATAAGAACAACCTGATCAACGCGACGCAGCGTCGGAATCCGCGAAGGGATGATGAGGATCGTGCGGTTCTGAAAGATCCGTGAATACGCATCTTCCAGCAGAGTCTTGGTATCCTCATCAAGCACTCCCTCCGGTTCTTCAATAATCATCAGAGCCGGTTTTCTTAATAACGCCCGCGCCAGCCCCAGGCGGAAGCATTCGCCGGTCGTCAAATCTTCCCCATGCTGGCCTAGCGCGGTCTCGTAGCCTTGTGGTAAATTCTGAATGAATTGATGCGCGTGTGCTTCCTTGGAGGCGGCAATAATTTCCTGTAAGGAAAAGCGGTCATCACCACAGCGAATATTGTCTTTGACGGTTCCCGTCAGACAGGGATCGTTCCCACTGACAAAAATGGCCTCAGCCCTGATTGACTCCAATGTAACCCAGGCTGTATCTTCACCGTCCATCAGCAGCCGTCCCGATTTCGGTTCAATAAACCGAGGAATCAGGTAAGACACCGCACGCGGCGCCAGTTCATCAAGTGAAACCAAAGCCGTGCTGGTTCCCGCAGGAATTTTCAAATCAAATCCATTGAGAATTTTGGCATCCTGTCCGGACAGACTGTAGCTGACATTCTCAAATTGTATTGATTGTGACACTGGCTCCAGAAACTTAGCCCCGACTGCCTGGCTGACTTCAGGGATCCGATTTAAATAACGGTAGATGGAACTGGCGGCAATATTGGCCTCGGAGCGAATGAGAATCAGTTCGTAGAGCCCATTGACGGGCAAATAGAAGAAGGCAAAAATCCCTACAATTAAGATCGCGGCAGAAAGTGGCAGACTCTCCGGATTCACTAAGACTTTATAGCCCACCAGAAATAGCACTAGACAAGAACAGAAGACCGCCAACCCACGGGCAATACGATGTCCCCAGCCTTCGACGCGTTTTAGTTTCTCAATGTTCTCGGTGTATTTGTTGAGATGCACCTGAAATTGTTCATGCTCTGCGGTTTCCATTCCATACCCACGGACCAGCCGCGTGCTGCGAAGGTTCTCAGCCAGTAAGGACAATTCGGAATTAATGGTCACCAGCGTTTTTGCATGCTGACTTTCATGATTTTTTCGATGTTGCAGTAAAAAGTACCAGGCAGCCGCCAAGGGAATCATGCACTGGAGTGTTAATCTCCAGTCGATGGAAATCGTAAACAGCAACAGCACCAGCAGCGTGACAGGATGCCGGGACAGGTGATAGACCCATTGGAACACACCATTTTGTACGGCGCCCACATCTTTGATGAATAAATCGAAGGTCTGTTCTGTTTCTTTCCCTGAGAGATCACCGGGGCCCAGTCGCAGTGCCTGGCGATGAATCATATTTCGTAGCGTCATGGAAACTTGATGCGAGATTTTCAGACTCCGTTGCCTGGATCGCCAACGAATCAAAACCCGGATACTGGCAAGAATCAGTGCCACGAGAACGAGTGTAAATAACGCGAGTTGATTTTCTCGAAGAACTGGAAAGCGCTGATAGAGTTGCTTCAGTGTCCCTAGCTGATATTTCGAATGTAACCACCACACTGATGGCAGTATCCCGGAATCCGTTAATGTCAGAGAATCGAACACAGCCGGAGCAGGTGTTTCTGCTTTCCCGTTTTCAGCCTTCGGTTCAGATGCGTTTGCCGCTGGTTCTGTTTCAGATTTTGCTGTATCAGATTTTGCGGGCGTCTTGTCTGACGGCACCTGATCGGAAAGTATTACGGCGGGTGGAACACTTCTGAGTTCCTGAATAAACTGGACGTTCTGTTCCCCGTGGACTGTGATCCTGCCTCGATGGTTGAGCAAATCGAGTATCAGAAATAAATCGACCAGCAACAGAGCAAGCAACAGACCATTTAGAAGAGACCAGAACAAGATCGATCTGGCAGACCCACGAAAAAATTCCCGCGCAGGGAACGCGCGGTGGAATGCGTTGGGCTGACGATTTGACACAGGACCCACCGAATCTGTTTTAAATTATTGATAAACGAAGCCTGTTCCCTGTTGCTCTCAAGCAAGGTCACGGTCTTCAAAAAGGATAAAGGCGACCAGAATCGCGATTCCGGAATAGAGCAGACAGCTTAAAGCGGAAAAACCGATATAGACTGGTGGAACCACAGTTCCTGTTGCCACCGCTGGTGACATATTAAAGTTATCAAGGTTAGGTAGAATGGTCGCGATGAGCTGGCCTGTGAATTTGACAAACTCCAATCCTTCCGCTTTAGACTGAACGAGGTTGGGCGTCAGGTGGCCGATGATGTAGATCCCAAAACAGATAATCATATTCACCATCATTGGCAGCCGCGTTGAAATGGCGACACTAATGGCAGCCAGGATCGCAACTTCCATATAAATCAAAAGAATACCCGGCAGAATCAACCAGACAGCGGCCATCTTTTCCGCGTGGCTGGGAACCTCTTTGGAAGCTTCCCGTGCGTCATATCCCACCTTGAAATACACGAGTAACAGGAAGGTAATTACCAGCGGAAGCATTAACCAGACGACGGCTTTCAGAATGCCCAGATATTTCCCCACAATAAATTGACGACGATTGATCGGCTTGGACAGCAAAGTCATTGCCGTTTTGCCTTCAATTTCATCCGCGATACTGGTACTGGCAGACCAGACTGCCAGCAGCAGGCTGCAAATCAAAATCGTTGCCAGACCACAGTCCATCAACATCTTGACATCATCGCCCATCGAAAAGAACGGAAGAAAGGTATTCAATAACAACAGGATCAAGCCTAACGCCATCAGCAGCAAAAAGACTGGCTGACGAATGGCTTCTTTCGTCGTCGCCTTGGCAATCACTCCTGCCTGTGTGAAGGAGGTAAAACCAAATAACATGACAAAATAGAGCAGAACCCCAATTCCGGTGATCCACCATTGCACAGTCAAGTCAGCACTTTCAGCAGAAAAAACCAATAGGTTTTCCATTGTTATATTCACCGATCAAGTAATTTGATAAATTTAAGAGAACAAAGAGATAACATTATTACTAAGCCATGACTGGCGCAAAAACATCCCCGCCTAATACGAAACAGACCGCTCCGAGTGTTGGTTTTATTTTTGAAGTTCTGAAAAACAAATATATTTATGCCTGCAAGCGGTTAACCGATCTCAGACAATCGCTACTTTACCGCGAAAAGGTAGTCAAAGTAAAGAATGCGAAGCAGTTCGTCGCCCGTTTTCCCTAATCTGGTGTGGACGTCCGCTATAATTTGCCAAATTGGTTTGACGCCAACCTGAACCTGCTCACTTGCATAGGGTTAGTGCGCTATCTTAAATTTCAGCCAGACGGGGTTCGGCGCGATTTCCTGAATCGATACATCTGTCACATTTGTTGCAAACATCAGCATCAATTCGTCAAAAAATTGATCCAGAATCGCCTGGCTACCGGCCTGGACCACCAGCTCGACAGTCCCATCGGGTAAATTCTTCACAAAGCCGCTAACGGAGTGATTCCGCGCAAGCCTTGAAGTGCGATAGCGAAAACCAACGCCTTGCACGCGCCCCTGAAAAACAGCGCGCAAACAGACGGTTGCCGCTGATGAATCTGGTTGCTGAGAATCAGCATTCATTGCCAAGGCTTTTGTGGTCGAGGTTTTTGTGATTAATTGAGAAAACACAACTTTGGTCGACAATCATACGACCAAGAAAGACATGAAGTCTTGAGATGGGAACTAAGAAGTACATTCCAGCATTAATGCGAGGATGTCTCTTCTTTAATCTGACTGCTCTCTGGCAAATCAGAAAAGTCGATGCACAACTCCTCGCGCACAATGCTCGTGCTTCGAGGGGCATCAATACCTAACCTGACAGAATTAGGACCAATACGAACAATCGTCAAGGTTACGTCATCACCAATCCGAATTCGCTCGCCGGGCTTACGTGATAATACAAGCATTTCTTTTCGAATCCTTCGCTAACTGTACCCTCATACTTCCTTGTAACCTTTCCCGAAAGGTTTGAAGCCAAATTATAGGATGAGGATAAATCAAGAGTACTCATTTCGACAGCCGGTTGAAAACACCTATGCTTCCTCCAAAAACTGCCATCACTACGATGTCGACATCAGTATGATAACACTTTTCGAATTAACATGTCTAGCCCAGACCTCAAAATATAAGGCAGACCACAAAAAGCAACAAAACCGCTACCCATTCTAGCAAAACCATCCATCTTCATGCACAAAAAACAGGCACTGGCGACATTGCCTAAATAAGAGGCAGGCCATTGACTGCTTCTCTCCGCGGTACGACTCAACTCAAGTGATTTCCGCCCCGTTTATCACAGCCTGCGCCGGCCTCAAACAGATCAGTTTCCAGTATACCGGAAACAACCAACGATAATTGATCGTGGCGTCGCCCTGACTGAATTTGATGAAATAAATGAGGGGCAACGAATCAATTGTGATTTGAATTCGAAGAAGATGGAGAAAGAAGCGGGAAAACCGGTCTGCGTCCGCTTGACGATTCCCGTGTGGATCGTCAGTCTTTAAGCAACCGTATTAACTATCTCAGAAAATCAGCCTCACTAGCGGTGGAACATTATGATTCGAATTGGAATTATCGGTATTGGCTTTATGGGAATGGCCCATTACGAGGGAGCTAAAAAACTCAAAGGAGCCAAAGTCACTGCCATTTCAACCCGCGATTCGAAAAAACTGGCGGGGGACTGGAGTAAGATCGAAGGCAACTTTGGTCCGCGTGGCGGCCAGGTTGATTTATCGAAAGTCAAACAGTACGCCAACTATCATGACCTGCTGGCAGATCCAGACATTGATCTGGTTGATATCTGCCTGCCCACTCCGATGCACGAGCAGGTGGCCCTCGATTCGATTCGCGCTGGCAAGCATACACTTGTCGAGAAACCGATTGCACTCGACCTCAAAGCCGCAAATAAAATGGTCAATTCCGCAAACAAAGCGGGTGTGCAGTTCATGGTGGCTCAGGTGCTCCCCTTCTTCCCTGAGTTTCAATTTGCAGTGGAATGCGTGCGGAGTAATAAGTATGGGAAACTTCTGGCGGCTCATTTTCGTCGTGTGATGTCTCCTCCGAAATGGTCAGAAAATATTGAAGACTTCCAGAAGCTGGGAGGCTGGGGCATCGATTTACATATTCATGACAATCATTTGATCAGCCTGATGTGTGGTGTCCCTCGCAAAGTGACTTCACGCGGTATTCAGAACAAGGGTTACGTGAATCATGTACACACCGTCTACGATTACGACGATCCCAATCTGGCAATCAGTTGTGTGAGCGGCGGGATTGCCACACGTGGTCTGGAATTTGCGCACGGCTATGAACTGTATTTTGAAGACGCCACAGTCCTGTTTGGTGCGGGCACAATGGGAGTCGGAAAAAATAAAGAGTGGGTCGTCAGCCAGCCTCTGACATTGATTACGAAAAATGGTCAGTTGAAACATCCCAAATTAAAAGGCGGCGATGCCTGGTGTGCGGCTTTTACCCTGGAACTGCAGGCGGCCGTGGACGCAGTTCAATCCGGTATCGAACCGGAAGCCTTATCAGGGGCGCTGGCGAGAGATGCGCTGAAAATCTGTTATGCTGAAGCAAAAAGCATCCAGACAGGCCGATCCATTCCGGTCAAATAAGTGTCCCTTTTTCTGTAATATCAGTTTTTCCATCAGCGCACCGCCGAATCTCGAACGGTTCTTCGAAATACGGCGGTGTATTTATTGGTATGTCAGTAGATTTGAGTTAATCTGGCTTACTTCAGAAAAACAAGATTCCTCGAAGATCCGATCGCGTTATTTCCATGCTTGAAAATTTACCTCTCCAATCCGTGAAATATAAAGGACTGACTATAGAGGGGTATTCACGCGCCGCGGTTCAGAGTTACTGGAGAGTTCCCGAACTCAAACTGGGTTTCGATATGGGAGGCAGTCCCTGGTCATTTATGGGGACCGCGGTATTTTTCATTTCGCATGCGCACCTGGATCATATGGCGGCGTTGCCCGCGTATGTCGCCCGCAGACGCATGATGAAAATGAGCCCCCCCACTATTTATGTGCCCGAAGAAGTCGTGGACCCGGTCTGGAACATGCTCAAAAGCTGGCAGAAACTGGATCGGGGACGCATGGAATGTGATCTGGTCGGCCTGAAGGATGGAGACGAAGTCCAGCTCTCACGCGAACACGCCGTGACCGCCTTTCGGACCAAACACACAGTGCCATCGCTGGGTTTCCAGGTCTGGGACTGCCGCAAAAAGTTGAAACCCGAATTTCTGGGCAAACCGGAAACAGAAATTCGCGATGCGCGGATGTCGGGGCTCGAAGTCAGTGAAGAATTCCGCGTCCCGCTGGTTTGTTACACCGGAGATACGGCGCCGGCTGGTCTGGATCACTTCGAGACCGCTTACCAGTCCAAAGTGCTGATTACCGAAATGACATTCTATCGCCCTGAACATCGGCGGGAAAAGATTCATAAGTTCGGACACATGCACCTCGACGATATTGTCGAACGCGCGGACCGCTTTCAGAATGAACTCATCATTCTAGCGCACTTCAGTACGCGCTATCATGACAGCCAGGTAATGAACGCCATCAAAAAACATCTCCCGGCTGATTTACACAAGCGCGTGCATCTCTGGATGTAGCCTGGTGACGGAAACGCGTACGCGCAACAAAAATTGAAACCGCACCGCGCCGCTCATTCCGGCTGCTGACCGGCATCATAAATGCACAAAATATTTGGGAGGTCTCAAACCCCAATTCAGGCCGTCTACGCTCAAAAAACAATCACTCTTTATCAGATCTTTTTATCCTTGACGATTCCTTGTGTATATTCGTATACTCATACCGTTACTTATTTATCTTTACTTAGAAGAATGAAGGTTAAGTACATGAATTTTTCCTACTCCCAACGAAATCGTAAACGTGGATTTACCTTAATTGAACTCTTAGTGGTCATTGCGATCATCGCTATTCTGATCGCATTATTACTGCCCGCAGTACAACAGGCGCGCGAAGCGGCACGGCGCAGCACTTGCAAAAACAACCTGAAGCAACTCGGACTGGCATTTCACAATTATCTAGATACACATAGAGTGCTGCCTTATGGCTGGGCCTGGGACGATGGTGCGGGTCCCTTAACCAGAAGCCGCGAAACCTGGATGCAACAACTGCTGCCATATTTTGATCAGGCTCCTTTGTTCAATGCCTACATGACTGAAGATTTTTCCTATGTGCATGGTTCAACTCACCGGTTTACTGTCATTCCCGTACTGGTCTGTCCTTCGAATCCTCAAACCAGCGGTTTCCACTTCCGCGGTAACTACGGAGTGAGTGCTGGTTCAACAGATGCGAGTTGGCGTAGTACGACAGGGAATGGCATGTTTTATTATGGTTCGAGGACAAAATTCAGCGATGTGACAGATGGCACATCCAATACCATCATGGCTGGTGAAGGTGTCGCACGCCCCAGTGGTTCTACAGCCCTCCATCCCTGGGGAGAGGTGGGTAACTATTGGGGCGGCGGTTGTAGTCATCATGGTGCTGCGTTCAACAATGCCGAACCGCCAAACTCCCCTGTCCCCGACTGCAATTATACCTGCGCTAATTATGAACTGGGGCAATTCCCCTGTGCCGGTTACAACTCGGGACCGGTCTCATGTACCGCACCAGCACGAACCTATGCGCGCAGTTACCATGTGGGAGGCGTCCATGTTCTGATGGCTGACGGTGCGGTCCGATTTGTCTCCGAAAATATCGACCTGGGCACCTGGCAGGCGATTGCGACCCGAGGTGGCGAAGAAGTCGTTGGCGAATTTTAATCACATCATCAGATCAAGCAATTTGCGCCTCCTCTCACAGTTCTCCTGTGAGAGGGCCGTTTTCTATCTCGCACAAATCAATCGGAAATCAATCATGCTAAGAACGCAACTTTTTTCTCTCATCATTATCTCATTGACCACACTCATCATGGGATGTAGTGGCGGTGAGGAAGGCCCGAAACTTCTTCCTGTGACAGGCACTGTCACACTGGACGGCGAACCGATTCCTGATGCATCTATTCTGTTTAAAGATCCGACCGGCAAAAACAAATCGTATTTTGCAAGTGTGAAAGACGGTGCCTACAGTACAAAAATGGAAGTTGGCAAAAGAAAAGTACTCATCTCTGCCAATCGACAGTCCAAGGATAAAATGGTTGACAACGCAGCAGGGACCGGAAAAGAACCTGCGATGGAACAGTATCTTCCTGCGGAATACAACGAAAAAAGTACGCTGAAAATCGATGTCGTTTCAGGCGGAGAGAATCAGTTTCCGTTCGATCTGAAAAGCAAATAATTTTTGTCACGCATCGTCGCTCGATCGCGAGCGAAGATTCACCACGCTTGATCTATGATCATCGTCTGCTTCAAATATCATTGCCCCCGCAAAAAAGCCTGAAGGAAAATGACTTCCTTCAGGCTGGTCTTTTTTGTCAGGGGCTGAAACAAGCAGACTACCCGTTGATTTCGTAGCCTTTACGTTGTTTACGCGATTGCCACTGGTTGGCATCGTCATCGCCGATAATTTGCTCTGTCTTAGGATCCCATTCCAGAGAGCGGTTCAAACGAATGGCAATATTGGCCAGGTGGCAGGTGGTAATCGCCCGATGATGTGTCATGACATCGGAAATCGGTTGCTCCCGTGCATCGACACATTCAATAAAGTTTCGCATGTGATCGCCCGGTTGACGCCCTTTGTAGAGCTTCTTAATGGTATCACTGGAAAGCGGGTTGTTCTTCAAGTCTTCGACTGGTTTACCGGTCAAATCGCCACGACTGACGAACATGCGGCCTTTCGTTCCCGTAAAGAGAATTCCGTTTCGACCGTCACTCTTGATCGTCATCTTGACTTCATTCGGGAATGTGCACTGCACTTCGAACTTAGAGGCGACATTGTAAGCATCGTCTTTCGTTGGCATCCCGTTTTTCATAGGAAGCGGATGCTCTGCAGAAATTGGGACGACCTGAGTTGGACCGGAATGATCCATGCCAATCCCCCATTGCGCGATATCAACATGATGAGCACCCCAGTCGGTCATCTTCCCACCAGAATATTCATACCACCAGCGGAATTCATAATGGCCGCGTGTTTTCGGTCTGCCCTTCTCGCCTTCGCCGGCTTTCCAGCGATATTCCGCTTCAGGAGCCTGCCCGAGCCATTTTTCCCAGTTCAATGTTTTGGGAACTTCGGCAACTGGAAGCGTTCCGCTGGGATCAATTCCACCAATTACACATTCGACTTCGGTAATTTTACCCAGTCGACCTTCCTTGATCACCCCTAACGCATTCAGGAACCGCTGTCCCATTTCACTACGCTGCTGCGTACCGACTTGAAACACGCGTCCGGTTTCTTTCAAAGCTTTGATGATCTGCTTGCCTTCGTCGATCGTCAACGTCAGTGGTTTTTCGCAGTAAACGTCTTTGCCGGCTTTCATGGCTTCGATGGCAATTTTTGTGTGCCAGTGATCGGTGGTGACGATGGTCACGATATCGATCTCGGGGTTATCGAGCACTTTCTGATAGTCTTCGAAAACCGCAACGTCTTTATTGTTTCCTTTTTTGCCCTGGATGTCTTTCACTCGATCACGCGCTTTATTGGCATGGGCGGCATCGACATCGCAGACAGCAATGACATCACCATACTTCATGGCGTTGGGACCAACGGCATTCCAGCGACTACCCGTTCCGATACATCCCACAACAGGGCGATCATTGGCTGCTTTAAATTTGTAAGCGCTGGCGGGGTCAATATCGAACCAGAAAGGCACACTGCTACCTGCGATGGCGGCAGCGGATGTTTTCATAAAATCGCGACGATTCTGCTGTTGTTTACTCACTGAAGACTCCTTATCGACAAAGAACTGTTCACGACGATTCGGGTGAACGAATCGCGATGCTGCAGGAAAATAGATCGTGATCTGTCATTATAATGAACTGGGAAACAGCATTGCAAAGATCAAGCAGCCTTTATATCTATTTTCGGTTCTATTCTTTTCAGTACGTATCTACTGAGATCCTTGCTAAAATGAAAACGAGAAAAACGAGGCCCAACCTGTAAATACACCTGAAGATTGATACGGAACCTGCGGTAAACGCAAACTAATTTTTTTTTAAGAATAGTTAATTATTAGAAGTCGATCATCGATTCCACTAATGCGCACCATCTTGCATGTTGACATGGACGCTTTTTATGCGTCGGTAGAAGAACGAGAACACCCGGAGCTCAAAGGGCAGCCGATCATTGTCGGCGGTCGTGCAGCGCATCGGGGCGTGGTTTCTGCTGCCAACTATAAAGCGCGTGAGTTTGGCGTGCATAGTGCCATGCCCATGAAAACCGCGCGACAGCTTTGCCCGCGCGCTCATTTCTTTCCCGTACGCATGAAAGTTTACGCTGAAATCTCGCAATCCATTCAGAATATTTTTCGAAAGTATACGCCACTGGTCGAACCGCTGTCCCTGGATGAAGCGTTCCTGGATGTCTCCGGTAGCAAATTATTATTCGGAACCGGACAGGAAATCGCCGTCTCTATCAAACGCGAAATTCAAGAGACGTTGAACCTGATTGCTTCGGTTGGCGTGGCGCCCAACAAGTTTCTGGCCAAAATCGCCAGCGACGCTGATAAGCCGAATGGATTGGTGATCGTCGAACAAGCGGGCATTCACAACTTTCTTGATCCGCTGCCGATTTCTCGTGTCTGGGGTATTGGAAAGGTGGCGACCAAACGCTTTGCCAAACTGGGAATCAACACGATTGCACAATTGAGGGCCCTTGATCCGAGTTTATTGACGGAATTGTTTGGCGAACAAGGACAACATTTATGGGAATTGTCACAGGGTATTGATGATCGTCCGGTTGTTCCCGAACGGCAGGCGAAATCAATTTCGCGCGAGACGACATTTTCGCAAGATGTGACCGATCTGGAAATTCTGAAAACGGTTCTGATCGAACTGGCAGAAGACGTGGCCCGACGCCTGCGCAAAAACGAACTGCGCGGCAGAACCATTCAACTCAAAATTCGCTATGATGATTTTTCCACATTTACTCGCGCTGTAACCGTCAATCAATCTACCAATCTCACCAGAGAAATCGAAGAAGCGGCACTCCTGATATTGGAACAGCGACTCCCGCAGCGGCCTTTATCCATCAGACTGATTGGCATCGGCGTAACAGGCTTTGACGGCGGGGCCCGGCAGCAGCGTTCCCTGTTTGATGAAGAAGACCAGCAGAAACATTCCCGTCTGGATCAAGTCAAAGACCAGATCGCCAACCGCTTTGGAACCGATTCCTTAAAACGGGGCAGCCGGATTGAGGCAGATGAACCGGACGAACCTGCTGCGCCGGAATCGGATTGACCCCGGCGTTTTCTCACGCTGCTTAGATCAGTCACTGAGAGGCGGTGCCCAGCGTTCCTTCTGAATGGTATCGAAACGAACGTACGTGTCGTTGGCCGCTACCTGGCCGGGCCGGCTGGTGCCTTGCTCGATCAATCGTTTGAAGTCAGCCGTCATTTGAGTAACAATTTTGGGACGCTGCTTCGCGAGATCATGTGTTTCGCTGATATCAGAGTCTAAATTGAAAAGTTGAGGAACGGTTGGTTTGCCGCGTGACTGCTGTAGATTTTTGCCACTCATTTTGAATACGAGTTTCCAAGAGCCATCGCGATAGGCAAATTCGCCGTGGTTGGAATGATTCACCAGCGAACGACGTGCAGCATTGTTCGTTTTTCCCTGCAACGTTTTTCCCTGCAACGCAGACAGAAAACTAATACTGTCCTCTGCGCCACTTTGAGGTAACTCAGCCCCTGCAATCTCGGCACCAGTCGCCAGCAAGTCGGTTAGGCAAACCATCTGCTGACTGCTGGCTCCCGACGTGACGTGTTTTGGCCAACGTACCACAAGGGGCACGCGGTGCCCGCCTTCCCAGATGTCTCCTTTGTGACCGCGATAGGGTCCGCTGGGCAGATGACCGGCATCAATCAGATCTTTCCAGCCAGTGTAATGCGAGTGCCCGTTATCGGCAGTGAAAATCACAACCGTGTTATCAGCGATCCCTGCTTTGTCGATGGCTTCGATTATCTGCCCTGCAGACCAGTCGGTCTCTATGACAAAGTCGGCAATCGGTGCGATTCCACTTTTACCTTGAAATGATTCAGAAGGCACCACCGGTTCATGGGGAGATGTCATCGAAAAATAAAGGAAGAATGGTGATTTCTGTTGTGCCTGATCTTGAATGTAATTTACCGCGCGACTGGTGATCTCAGGCAGAATGTTCTGCATTCGCCAACCGGGAGCCGCTGGTGCTCCGACAAACTGTTTCGGTAAGACAATGCCTTCACTGGCATCCAACTTATAGTGTGCCGTGGGTTGTTTCAGAACACGATCATTTTCGATGAACGTGAATGGCGGCATGTTCGGTAGATCGACGCCGAAAAAATAATCGAACCCTCGATCAGTCGGCCCCCCTTTGATCGGTTTCGTGAAATCCCACTCCAGGTTCCACTGTCCGTTTTTTGCTTCCATCATCTGGCTTTTCTGTGGTCCGGGCCAGTTCCAGCCTAAATGCCACTTTCCGATACAGGCCGTCTGATATCCCTGTTTCTTGAGTAATCCAGGAAGCGTCAATCGTTCTTCCGAAATCAACGGTGGCTCATAAGCGGCGATCACCCATTCCTGCATGCGTGTTCGCCAACTGTAACGGCCAGTTAATAATCCATAGCGGGTGGGAGTACAGACCGCAGACCCGCTATGCGCATCGGTAAAACTCATCCCCTCACGCACCAGTCGATCGAGGTAAGGCGTGGCAATTTTGTTTTTGGGATAATGAGCCTGGATATCGCCTACGCCAAAATCATCAGCCAGGATAACGACGATATTCGGATGTGCCTGCTGATCTGCGTAGAGTGCAACAGGACAGATGCAGAACAGGATTAGCAAGAACATTTTTAGAGGCATGGATCTCTCCGGTGTATAATTTCTTTGAAACAGGGCATTCAATCGTAAAGGGAACCTGCAGTGAATGAAACTGTAACACAGTCGTTTTTCAAAACGCTGCAGCAATCAATCGTGAAGTTGAACCCAATCCATCTGAAAGTGTTCGAGCTGTAGATGGGTCAGTCGCTGCCGCCAGCCGACTGCGATTGCCGACTGCGATTACTGATGCGAATCAGAAAGAAGCCTACAATGACCAGCAGCAATGATCCTCCCAGCCAGACCATTGGTAAATGCTTCTGGTTTGCCAGATTGATTTCCCATTCGGAAAACGAATCTTGATAACTGGCGATTGTCAGTAACAGCCCATTGTGAATCATGTGCAGCATAATCCCGGGAATGACACTCCGCGAGAGCACATTCACGTATCCCAGACAAAGCCCCATCAGGAAGCTGGGAAAGAAACGCTCGATAAACAGCGAATCGCGCACGATGACATGGAACACAGCAAACAGTAACGAAGAGGCCAGAATCGCCCATTTATTGGAAACGCGATTCAGCAGCGCGCTTAACAGATAGCCGCGAAAAAACAGTTCTTCACACAGCGCCGGCAATACCGCCAGTGAGACGAGTTTGACCCACAAAGGAACCGTTCCCAGTTCCAGCTTCAACGATTCAAATAACTTGGAAAGCGATTCAATCCGGTCATCTGACAGGACCATTATTTCGAGTTCATAAGCGAACGGCCAGAGCGTAAAACCGAGCAGGATTGCTCCCAGGCACGCTAAAATTCGGGGAGGCCTCAAGCGAAACCCCGTTTTCAGTTTCACACCACCCAGTCGGGCGAATAACAGCGGAATCAATAGAAACAGACTGAATGTCAGCGTGCCGGAAACTAGTAATCGCTGTGAAATCGAGATCTCACCCAGACGGCTCACGAATGACGCAGAGAGAATGAATACAGGAAACAGCACAGCCAGGCAAAGCATGGCATTATTGAGAGCGGGCACCGCGTGTGTCTGATGCGACCGCTTTAACAAATCTGTCCAGGAAGAATTATTCTGATACAGAATGGTATCGGTGCCAAAGATGCGTGCTGCCAGACTCAAAGCCACAACGCCATAAAACAAGGTAGAAAACACCGACACAAAAAACAGGAGCGGTTGTGCTTCGTGCAGCAAAAAATCGCGGCTGAGTAAAACAATATTCGCCAGCGGGATCACAGCCCACACCGGGGTCATTTTCAAGTCGGGCACCATCCCCAGAATGCCGGGCGCCATGGAGATCAGCATCAGGGGGATCAAATACGCCTGTGCTTCTTTGAAACTACGGGCGAAGCTGGTGATACAGAGCAGGACCGCGGAAAAGAAGGCTGCGAAAATCACCAGCAACAGTAATATTTCCAACAGAACAAACGACGTAATGCCTTCGCCAAACAGAACCGTTTCCAACCCATTGGCATAAGCGGTCGCCAGCATGGCCGTCATATTGACCAGCGCCGTCATGATAGCCACGACCAACACCGCGATGAATTTGGCACTTAAAATCCACATCCGAGGCAGTGGCGCTGCCATCAAGGTTTCAAGCGTGCCTCGCTCCCGTTCTCCCGCCGTCAGATCAATGGCGGGATAGACGGCTCCGGTCATCGTCATCAAAATCAAAATCAAAGGCACGATCGTCACCAGCGAGAATGCCTTTCCCGGTTTCGATTCGACTGCTGAAACGGACGCTGCAAAGGGAACCGTGTCGCTCGTCCCCAGTTCGTCAAGCAGCCGATCACGATAGTCCCAGCGGACCGCCTGCAAACGCTGCTCGACATATTCCGCGACACGGCGACTGTGCGCCGATTGCGCCCCGTAGATAATATCGAATCGACCACTGTCTTTATCGTGGTTCGGTGTCTCAATCGGGATATAGCGCACGCCCACATCGACGGCCCCTGCGCGAACCAATGCTGCGACGCTCTGTCTATTTTCGCTCTGATCCAAGATCAGAAACTTGATGACCGGTTTTTCCTGTTTGAACGTCGCCAGAGCCGCATCTGATTTTGTTTTTACCGTTTCTGCCTCTCCCTGTTTCTGCTTTGAGGCCAGTAACTTATCCCCCTTATGGAATAAGGCACGAAGCATCTGACCTTCCGAATCATTGGGCAGGATGATGCGATATTCCACTTTTCCCATTTGCGTGATCTGATTCAGAAAAAACTTCTGCAGTAACAGCCCCAATAAGGGATAAACCAGCAAAGGCATTAAAACCAATGTGATAATCGTGCGGCGATCGCGGAGGATTTCGCGCAATTCTTTTTTCAAGAGACCCGAAAACCGGAAGGTCATGGCGGAAGTTTTAGCAGGTCTCTGCGAATCAAAGTCAGAAGACGACGGCATCAAATCACTTTCTCTTGAATGATTGTGGCCGTTTCCTGGTATTCAACGGGGGCAGCGAGTAACTGCAGGAAGATTTGCGTCAAGGTCTGACACGAAGTGCATTGCTGCAGTTCTGCCAGCGTTCCCTCGTAGCATTTTTTCCCGTTGTACAACAGACCAAACCGGTCACAAAGCTGTTCCGCCTCATCCAGTCGATGCGTGCAGACAATCACCGCTTTCCCTTCATCGCGCAAGTGATCGATGTAATCAAAAATCACTTTACTGCCAACCACATCCAGGCCGCGTGTTGGTTCATCCATTAGCATCACGGGGGGATTATGAATCAGCGACCTCGCCAGATTCACGCGTTGTTTTTGTCCGGTACTCAAGGTGGCAGCGCGTCGATCTAAAAACGAAGTGATCTCAAACAGTCGAGACAGCTTCGCGATGCGTTCCGTGGCTTCCTGATGCGGAACGCCATACACGTCAGCAAAGAAAGACAGAATTTCGCGCGGCGTCAGCCATTGATAAAGGCCCGCGCTGGTTGAAACCAGCCCCACCCGACGTTTGATTTCATCCGGGTGGCGGGAGACCAGAAAACCTTCCACTTCTGCATCGCCGCTGGTGGGTTGCAGAAGACCCAGAATCATTCTGAGAGTGGTTGTCTTACCGGCTCCGTTCGGGCCCAGTAAACCATACACCTCACCCTGCTGTACTTCGAAAGAGACCTGGTCGACGGCCAGAACATCCTGTTTGTCTGCTTCGAATATTCGTGTGAGTTCTTTTACGACTATCATTCCGGCTCCCCTCCGCCCCAACATGATGCCTTGCGCGCAATACGTCCCTCCTGAAACCTGAATCAATGCTCACCCCGCTAAATCAACGGGCACATTCACTAAGTAAAATCAGACTTGAACGGTTTGCCTTGCTTAAAAAACGTTGATATCACTGGAACCGTGATCAGAAATGCTGGCGCATACTCAACGCATCTTGGAACACTCGCATTGTAACAAACAAACGGTCAATCTGTCACGCATTAAAAACAGAACCACAAAAAGAAACCCCATTGTTACGCCCCAGTTATGAAATTCCGATTATTTTTCGGTACTCCCTTTACCGGGGAGTCAGATAAGTGCCTTGAACACCTTGCACACCCTCCTTCACTCGACCACAATAAACAGCGAAACTATGAATCCCCCGTAGCCGCATTCGTTCCTCGGGGCTATTCCTCAATCACAAGGTCACACAATGAAATTTTCGATGCCCAGCCGCTGGTTGACTTGTTTGCTACTCATCTGCTTGTTCTCCAATTGCGCTCTGGCAGCAGATGACTGGCGTGTCTGGCGTGGTCCCAACGGAAATGGTATCGCTGCAGAGGGAGAGACACCCCCTGTCAAATGGACGGAATCTGAAAACATTCGCTGGAAGGCGCCTCTGCCCGGTCGGGGACATAGCTCGCCGATTGTGGTGAATGACCGTGTCTTGATCTCCACCGCAGATGAAGAGAAACAAAACCAATCGGTAATCTGCTTTAATCGTGAGACGGGGCAGCAGCTCTGGAAAACCGATGTCAGTCAAGGAGACTTTGCCCCGAAAATTCACCAGAAGAATACGCACGCTTCGCCGACACTGGCTTCGAATGGAGAAACGGTCTTTGCTGTTTTTCCGCAGTTCGACCAAATTCAGTTAACAGCACTGGATCTGGATGGGGAACAGCGGTGGCAAATCAAAGCTGGCGGTTATCTGCCGCTCGCGTATCAGTTTGGCTACGCCCCCTCTCCCCTGCTGTACCAGGGAAACGTGATCGTCACTTCAGAATACGAGAAGCACGGTTTTATTGCCGCCTTTGATCAACAGACGGGGCGCGAAATCTGGCGAAAGAAACGGCCGGAGAAAATGAATTTCTCCACTCCGATTGTGGCGCGGATCGCAGGTCGCGACCAGATGTTGCTCAGTGGCAACGCCAAAGTGGCCAGCTTTGATCCGAAGACCGGACACGCCCTCTGGTCCGCTCCGGCGATGTGGATCGTCAGTTGCGGGACGATGGTCTGGGACAAGGACCTGGTCTTCACCAGTGGCGGATTCCCTTTGAAAGGCACAATGGCTGTCAAAGCTGACGGCTCCGAGAAAGTAGTCTGGACGAATCGGGTGAAATGTTACGAACAATCCATGCTGGCTTATCAGGGATATCTCTACGCCGTCGATGATAACGGCATCGCCTATTGCTGGAATGCACAGACGGGAAAAGAACAGTGGAAAAGTCGCCTGGGCGGGAAAGTTTCCTCTTCACCGGTTCTGGCTAACGATAACATCTATCTGACCAATGAGCAGGGAAAAACGTTTGTCTTCCGGGCGAATCCCGAAAAATTCGAACTGCTGGCAGAAAACCAGCTCGGCGATGAAGGCTTCGCGACCCCGGCGCTGTGCGGCAATCAGATCTTCCATCGCGCCGCCAGCCGCGCATCTGGTAAGCGTCAGGAGTTCCTGTATTGCATCGGCAAGTAAGACGCGTCAAACCGAAACCATCTCGACGAAGGAATCGTGTAAGAGAGATTAAGTGCCTGATAAAATCGAGCTGAAATGGAATAGCGTCAGTCTGGTTCCGAATGAGATTATCTTCAGTGCCCGTATTCTGAACTCGATGCGCATAAAAAAACTGTAGCCAGTCCAAGACCGGCTACAGTGAAATATCCATCAAGTAAACTTGATCATTTTCCTTTTTTGAGATTCATATCAAGCAGACTGCTTGCTCCAGTATCGCCTTTAGCTGACTTCAGTATAATTTTGATTGAGTCTCCACCGCCTTCCGGGACCAAGACTTGAGTATCAGCCACAGCAGGTGGAGGATCCATCATATTTTCTCCCATATTCCCGAGTACCACTCGGTAGTTACCGGGAGCGGCACCGTCTGATTCCTCATAGGTTCCCAGAACGAAGGTGCCATCTGAATTCACATTCGCCTTCGCAGTACGAACATTATCTCCCGCCTTTTTGAGAGGTAATAGATCAATATGAATCGGGCCAAACGGCTTATCATCTAATGTCAACACACCAGAGGCTGGCACTGTGGTGACCGTGCGTTTGCCGCCTGAAGCTTCATCACCACCACACCCTGTCAGTGCAAGCATGAAGACGGCGAAAAGAACATTTACGGAGCGCATCATCTCTCAACCTTTTTAAAGTAAGAACACACAAATCAAAAGTCATTTTAACAAACCGGTCCTCTCCCGAAGTTCAGGAGAGGACTCTGAAGTTTAGCTTAAAAATCCCCGACAATACTGTCGAATCGACCACCCGCGATGGTATTCAGCGACATCCAGAGACTGGGAGCACCAGCAGACTGATTGTGATCACCGTGATAGTCAATATTCTCACTGACAAAGCGAACCGAACCATCACACATTAAAAAGTGGGCACCACCAATATGCACAGACCCCGGGCCAGGCCAATCGGAGTTTAAACAATGGGCTGCAATATAAACGGGTCCCCAGGCATAAGGTGATGTCTTGTAGAACGTGCCGTCTTCACCAGATGATGCCCCATCTGGCAACAGCAGGTTATTTGCGGCATTATTCATCACTACAATGTGAGTGGAGGCAACAAATGCCATACGGTAAACAGCTTCTCCACCACCATCACGCAGACGTCCTGCACCACACGTTCGTCCGCCGCCCGCAAAACCATTTTGCGGGACTTCTCCTACAGCAATGGTTGTGGTCGTACCATCGGTAATGTCTCGAATACGTACTTTGGACTTGAGTGTGAAGACACCGGTATGAATTTGATTAGGGCGCTGCCACCAGTCAAACCCCTGTGAACCGGCATAGTTCGTTGTGGCAAAACCATCACGCGCGCTGGGATCGTGCTCCTGGTCTGAGGGGCAATGCAAGACAGCCACCTTTGCCTCCTGGATCGGACCTGCTCCGCCTGTCTGACCGAGAAGGGGTGCGGAAAAATTAATTTGATTGTAAAGCGGAGCTTGTTCCAGGAAAGGAAGAATTAATGTAATCCAACTATAGTTACGAGCACCTGGATTTGATCCACCCGGATCGTTGGTCCACACATCATTTGGAAAAATCGAATGCGTTTCATGATAGTTATGAAGTGCCAATCCGATTTGTTTCAGATTGTTTTTACATGTACTTCTTCTGGCTGCTTCACGTGCCTGCTGCACAGCGGGCAGCAATAATGCGATCAGGATTGCGATGATGGCGATCACCACCAGCAACTCAATCAGTGTAAAACCATGCCTCTGCGAACGTTTCAGATTCATGCGACTTCTCCTTCAATTAAAAATAATGAAAAGTGAGTATCAAGAACAATATTCTGTCCAGAACAGCACAGAAATATTTTGAAGCGGAAAGGACTTACTTTGAAAAACTGATAGCGAAGCTGAGCCCGAAAGATGTTTGCGATAGCCCAAGACTGTGTGGATCTATTTAAGAAAACGTTAAGACAAAGTGATTTGTACCTAAAATGAGTCACGCGGCGCATTGGTTTAAGTCCATCTGTGAAACCGGTTGCACACTCAACGAACAAACAATTATAATTGACAACCACCCTGGAAATAAACCTTAGTTCATTAATGCGCGCTTGGACAAATTCGAGTTTATAAAGACTTGTCTAAAAATGTCAATTAAATTCCGGTGAAAACTGGGATAATCACAATTTAAGATTGTTTATAATCTAGAAACATTGACGACGGAACACTTTGGATGAAATGCGGGTTTACCATCAAGAGCGCATCACTTTTTCTCCATAGCGTGTCTCAATCTAATATACTCGGCCCAAATGGCCTTGGAGACGCTACAGTAAAACGGAACACAGTCCAGGTCGGGTGCCTCTCCCGTTTTGTCTTAAACCAGAATCAAACATTAATCAGCATTGAATTAATCTTGATTCCACCAGACAGAATACGCTGACCATGCCGACCTTGAAACAAATTAACTTTCTCAGTTGCCGCGTTAATTCATGGACTAAGAAATTGACCACTGTTTTGTCTTGCCTTTAACCAGAAATGAAATCCCTACTTTGCTTTTCTGTTGATCGAAACACAAACCTTGCCTGCCAGAAACCGAGAATGAAGTTTCATTCCGGATTGTCACGGGCACAGGAAAGCGTTAGTGTTTTGTCTTCAATCAAAAGCACACATTAATCGGCGTTGAATCAACGTTGATCCCACCAGACAGAACACGCTGACCATGCCGACCTTGCAACAATTTGACTTTCTCATCGTGGGACAGGGACTGGCGGGAACGGCGCTCGCGTGGACTTTGTTACGGCGCGGCTATCGTGTGCTGGTCGTTGATCGTTGTGATGAGATCACGTCTTCAAAAATCGCAGCAGGGCTGATTACGCCGATCACCGGAATGCGGCTCGTTGTTTCCTGGAGACTCGATGAATTCCTGCCGTTCGCGACTGAATTTTATCGCAGCGTTGAACAACAAACGGGGGCTGACTTTTTTGAGTTGAAGCCGATGCTGCGTCTGTTTTCTTCTGAACAGGAGCAGGAACAATATCAGCAACGTTCGCAAACGCACTTCCCTGATCTGGTTTCAATGCCTGATCCGCTGGCAGATCCGAGCTTCTTTGAAATGTCCCGGGGAGGCTTTGAAATGACCAACGGAGGCCAGTTGGATGTCCCGACTTATCTCAGTGTCTCCCGACAGCATTTCACGGAGCAAAATTGTTTTCTGGAAGGAGCCGTTGACCCCGTTCAAGATCTCGAAATGCAAACAGAAGCAGTCAGGCTGCCTCGCTGGAATCTGGCAGCGAAAAATATCATTTTCTGTGAAGGCATTCGCAGTCAACAGAATCCCTGGTTTGAGACGATCCCTTTTGAAGGCGCGAAAGGAGAAATTCTCACACTGAGAATTCCGGGACTGACCGAGCGACGCGTTGTGCATCGAGGTGTCTGGCTGGCACATTGGAAAAACGATCTCTATCGCGCTGGTTCGACTTATGATCGCGAACATCTTGATTGTATCCCGACGGCTGGCGCCCGCGAGGAGATCTGTGCGCGACTGGCGGAATTTCTGAAACGGCCTGTGGAAGTGATAGATCAGCGGGCGGCGGTCAGGCCAGTGATTCGCGGGCGTTTGCCGATCATGGGCCTGCATCCCACCCACTCTCAACTCGGATTTTTTAACGGCTTCGCCTCGAAAGGCAGTCTGCAAACTCCCTGGATGGCAGACCATTTTGTAAATGTTCTGGAAGGCACTGTGCCTTTGGAAAAACAATTAGACCTCAGTCGAAAAATCGATATTCGCTCATGACACGCTTAACCGACCAGGCCCATGCATTAATCACCTCTGTTTTACAAACCGGTGAAATCGCCATCGATGCAACCGCCGGTAACGGACACGACACCTTATTTCTCTGTCAAACAGTGGGTCCCACGGGTCGCGTGTTTGCCGTGGACATTCAACAGGCGGCTCTGGACCAGACGACTGTCCAACTTGAACAGGCCGCACTTTCGAATTGCACATTTAAGTGTGGCAATCACAGTCAACTGAGCGAGATGATTCCCGCGGACTTTCATCAGCGGATTGGCGCGATCATGTTCAACCTGGGATATCTGCCCGGAGGCGATCATACGAAAATCACACAACAACACTCGACGCAAGCGGCCGTCAAAGCGTCTCTGAACCTGTTGCGCCCCGGAGGCATCCTGACCATTCTGGCTTACCCCGGTCACCCCGGTGGAGCTGCAGAAACAGAAGCCGTTTCTGATTTATTGGCGGGGCTTGAACGCACCGAATATGCAACCGAGTTGATTCTTGCGAAAACGGAATCGACCAGTGCGCCACGGTTGTTCGTTTTGAGAAAACAATCGCGTTCGTTGTAGATTACTCTTCTTCAGAGTCGCCTTCTGATTCGGTAGAGTGGTGAATCTCTTCAATGATTTTCTTGGCGCGATCGACGTTGGATGACATCACATCCACTTTGACTTCAAAGACGCCTGTATAACCTGCCTGAAGCTCATTTTCGAGCATACAGCGAATTCCTTCGCCTTCCAGCGTCATTTTAATAAATTCCGCTTCCATCACATTTGTGGTAGAATACACTGTTTCCAGGCTTTCACTCATCGTTTTTAATCCTTAGACAAACCATCCCTGTATCTGAGATTGATACAGGGAGCGCTCAATAGTCAGTCACAATTCAGTTTTGCATCTGTTCAAGCTAACGGGAAAACCATTCTACATCAATACTGTTTTCTCGAACTATCAACTGATGCCCCAGCCAATGCCCATCACTCATGGCCTCTTACTCATGTCTGTCAAAGCGACAGAGTCACATCGCATCCTTGTAAACCAGTATAGCTCAATGCTACCCTGAAGTACGGCACCATTCAAATTTTCCCCGAGAAAAGGGACATTATGAAATTCGATCTCAATTCCGTTCTGAACTCAACAAAACGTTTGCTCCCCTCCTTTGCTTTATGCATGCTGATCTCTCCCGTATTTCTGAAGGCTGAGTCACCGACCCGTAAGCCAGTTGTGCTGACAGAACGAGCACGAAAACTGCATCAACAATGTCTCGTGATTGACGGGCATAATGATCTTCCCTGGGCGCTGCGGGAAAAGGCGGCTTCCTCATTCAAACAGGCTGACATCTCGCAGCCACAACCCCGATTCCATACGGATATTCCGCGACTCAAACAAGGAAACGTAGGCGCTCAGTTCTGGTCGGCTTATGTGCCTTCGGAAACGCGACTCGAACGGCGTGCCGCCCATAATACGCTGGAACAGATTGACCTGATTCACCGGATGATCAAGCGTTATCCTGAAACCTTCGAAATGGCAGCGACCGCGGATGACATCGAACGGATTCACAAATCGGGAAAGATCGCTTCGATGATCGGCGTGGAAGGCGGGCATTCGATTGAAAATTCGCTGTCACTGCTGCGCGTGTTTTACGGTCTCGGCGTGCGTTACATGACGTTGACTCACTCCGATTCGCTCGACTGGGCGGACTCAGCCACCGACACAGCCCAAAGCAAGGGACTATCTCCCTTTGGTGAAGAAGTAGTACGGACGATGAACCGCCTGGGTATGCTGGTCGACATTTCGCACGTCTCAATTGAAACAATGGATGACGTGCTGCGTGTGAGCCAGGCGCCGATTATCGCCTCGCATTCTTCCGCGCGTGCCATCGCTGATCATGTCCGCAATGTCCCCGATGAGATTCTACTCAAAGTGAAACAGAATGGCGGCGTAGTGATGGTGAATTATTTCTCCGGTTTTGTGGTTCCCGAATCGGCAAAGCAGATGACGGAAATGTTTCAGGTCCGCCGCGAACTCAAGCAGAAATATCCCGACGAGTCAGACTTTAATCGTGAATACAACCGCTGGAAAAGCGGCCATAAAATGAAACCGGGCACGATTCATGACGTGGTCGATCATATTGATCATATTGTGAAAGTCGCCGGCGTAGAACACGTCGGCATCGGTTCTGATTTCGATGGAGTTTCGACACTGCCGACACAACTGGAAGATGTCGCAACCTACCCCCTGATCACACAGGCGCTGCTGGATCGATGTTACAGCGAAGAACAAATCAAACAAATCATGGGGCAGAATCTGATGCGTGTCTTACGTGAAGCAGAACGTGTCGCGAAACAGCTTCAGAAAAATCCGGCCGAATGAAACCAAGCGACGTTTTCTGAAGAGAACAATTCACACTACTGCTGAAATTTTTATCTGTGGACGGGAAGTGGCTTCGAGTAAAATAAGGCCGAACCAGATCTATCAGCTGCTTTGCAGGCTTGATGGTTTTCGCTGGATTTGAATCCAAAGTCCCTGCACGATGAGCATTCGAGTGAAACATTCACATATTTCCAACAGAGTACAGCTTGCTGAAGAACCAGGATCATTGATCGATTTGCCAATCATACGAATGGGCACGAGCGAGTCAATCGGTGATCAACGTGTGACGGGCAATGATCGTGATACGAACTCACGACGAATCCCCTTGATTGTCAATCGAAGTGGTTTGATAACGGTCAAAAAACACATGCAACTGCAGAACATATGCCGCACGTTCATGTTGAATCAGGCGAAAACAAGCAACTTTTATAGTGCTGAAAGCGACAAGTAAAGATCGATTCACCGGGCAGATTTTTTTTTCACACGCGCGACCCTTGTGACACAGTTTAAGAGAAGTCAGCAGGGAGTCAACATGTAAAAAACGCCCTGTTCCCAGGGCGTTTTCGTGTTTTTTGAGATTCCTCAATTTGTCAACCGGATCTGATTCCTGCCCCATGAGCGACAACCGCAGATGGGGTTCGATTCAGAATTGCAGTGACTAGTTTTCCGGCGGCGCTGCCGCTGGTGGCGGAGTCGGCAACTCCGGTTGCTGCTCCAGGTCTTTCAGATAATCATTCAACAGTTGATAGGTTTTCTGAAAATCCGGTTGCTTGGTAAGTACCTGGTACTTGGAGTCCGTCTGGATCTGCTGGTAATGCTTGATCACGGTTTCCAATTCTGTTTTCGTCGGAACCGCAGTCTCGGAAAACACGCTTTCCGGCAGAGCCAGATAATCTTTCCAGGAATCGTCCAGATTATTCTCAAGTTCCTGGAAGGAAGTCACCAGTTGATTCTTCAGATCTTCATTATGAATTTCCGATTGTGCCAACTTGGCGGTTTCCTCATCAATCCGCTGCATATTCCAGGTTTCAGAAACGCCTTCACTGAAATAAATAATCACTTTGGATTGATCTTTGGTAAGACTATCCAGGCCGGTTTCCATTGTGATGGGATCTTCTTCGCCGACTTTCCAGGCAACGCGCTGATTCTTTTCATCGACCGCGCCTTTGAGTGGCAGAGTAATATCGCCATCTTTCTTATAGTAAGTCCCTGCGATCGCACCATTTTTTCCGACAGCCAGTTGAATCGTCACATCAACTTCTTCGGTTCCCTGCGGAAGGATGGCAAAGACGCCCACGGACATCCACTCTGCCGCATCGTCTGGTGGAGGGACGCTTTCTGCAATCTGTGTCGCCTGGGTTTCATATTCAGTGACAGGCGCGATTTGTACGCCGTCGTTATAAATATAGCCATCATCGACAGAATAGTTATACACGACCGGTGTAGCAACGCTGTAACCAATCCAGGCTGCGATGCCACCGTATGTGGCCCAGGCCCAGGGACGGTAACCATATCTATGATAATGCTGGTACCGATTGTATCCGTAGCCGGGACGATGCCCGTGCCAATATCCAGGTGAGTAGTGAGGTCTGTTTGCATAACCGGGTCGATTTCCGGGTGGTCGGTTACCTGGTGGTTTGCCTCCGCCGGGTTTCAATCCTGGTTTTCCGCCACCGGGTCGGTTTCCATTACCGGGTCGGTTTCCATTACCGGGTCGGTTTCCATTACCAGGCCGATTTCCGTTACCGGGCCGATTTCCCTGCCCCGGCTTTAATCCCGGTTTTCCGCCACCGGGACGATTTCCATTGCCGGGCCGATTTCCACTTCCGCTGCCCGGACGGTTTCCACCACCGGGAGACAATCCGGGGTTACTACCACCGGGTTTAGTTCCGGGTCTTGTTCCGGGTTTATTTGATCCAGGGCGGTTTCCACTTCCGGGCCGTAATCCGGGATTTCTCGAACCGCTTCCCGGTCGTGTCGATGGCCGTGTTGAAGGATTTGAGGAACCGGGTTTCCGATTTGAAAAATCGAGTGTCTTCCCAGGCTTCGACGCTGGTCTCGAAGGTCGTGCTGAAGTTTTACCCGAAGAGGGCCGATTGAATGATCGCGACGACGAACTCGGACGGCTCATGGAGGGGCTACGCCTTGAGGAGGAACTTCCTCTTGATGGTGAAGGTCTTGACGGCGCAGATCGTGAAGCGCCGCCGCGACTTCCGCCGCCTCGGGATGCACCACCACCCCTTCCTCCGCCACCTCGGCCGCCTCTTTGAGCAAAACTATCAAGCTCGCAGATAAACATCATTGCGAGGAATGTCATCGTTACTACAGTTATCTGTTTCATCAGTTCAGCCAGTTCAATCACGAAAGAGGTGGGATGTCATCAATTGATTTATTTTTTAGAGTCAAGCAGTGCAGGAGGCAAGCGGACCACTTTCACCTGCTCGATATCTGGTTCTTGAACGTTTCCGACAATTCTGTTTTGAGATTCCCAGAGAAAACCGTCAGCATCGTTCTCGTCTAAGGTGTAAGTATTCGTCGCAGAAGCACGAGTGCCATCCAGGAGAACGCCGACCTTCTGTACGATCCAGCGATTGCCCTGATGTGACCAGTAGCCTTCAGACACTCCGCCATCCGTATCGAAAGTCCAGCTTTTGATCTGTTTTCTGATAGGATCCCAGCCAACACGTTGCGTACCAGAGAGTACGATCCGGCTTTTTAAATTGACTTTGAATTTGCGGAGAATGAAGTTTTTATTCTTACTCCAGACGGCTGATGTATAAATGCTGGCTGAATCATCCTGATCGACCCACTCACCAATCATCCATTCCAGAGGCTTTAAATGTTCGTAGTTCGAGGTGACTTCTTCTGCCGACTCACGTACGGAGGTCAGTAACCATTGACCGTCTTTTTTGATGCGGATCGCGGAGAAACGTCCCACGACTGGTTTGCCAGCCGGGGCAGGATCGACTTCCGAAGTCCCGTCGATCAGAACAATATCGGGCCGGAGAAAGCGAACCGAATCGGCATGCAGCTTGATTTTTCGCCCGTAACTCGTGTGAAAATAATGCTCAAACTCACTATGAATGGCGTCGCGACCTGCATAGCGTGTTCCTGATTCATCAATGTAATCGCCGTCTTCATCCCACATGGCGGCAATGGCATCGGCATCACGGTGATTGAAGGCTTTCACAAATGCTTTATTTGCAGCCTGCAGGGCTGACAGTTCGGCCCCCGAGTCATTAGATGGTTGTTTTTCGGACTCATCAGAGAAAATATTGGCGGCGACTGAAAAAAAGACAATCAGCGCTAGAGACACAGACAGTTTCATAATCTTGCTCCCGGAAACAGACATTCGATTTGATCGCGTCTGTGTTGCAGGTGAATTACAAAGGGAGCCTCCTTACTTAATCCTCGCGAACAATCATTGTCCGGTCTACTTATCAAAGATATGTCTGTATTTTGAATAAGTCAACAAAAAGTAAGGCAGTCGGGAAGATTAGGGGAGAAACAGATGTTCGGGTCATTTCAATGGTCTGTGAAATATTTTCGGCAAGAATCAATCAAATCAGCTTGTCAGACCGCTTGTTTCTCTGGTTTTTAAAAAATTCATGAATTCTCTGGAATAAATGGGAGGGAAAGCGCCTCTTATTAAATGGTAGGGGGGCTTGTTCTTGGGAACAGGGCCTGAAAACAAGGGTTTCCTTCAATAATCACTGAATCAAACCCGATTTGTGAGACTCTCATTCTTGCAAATCAGATATTCCATTGAGAAACGGAGAACAGAGATGAAATTACTGACGACAATGTTTGCATTACTGGGACTGACAGTATTCTTAGCCGGTTGCACAAAGCCAACTGATGCACCAGCTCCTAAGGCTGCTGAAGCTCCAGAAGCTACCGATGGCGACACTGCTATGCCAGAAGGTGACACAGTCGCTCCTGAAGGAGACGTTGCTAAACCAGAAGGTGATAAAGTTGCTCCCGAAGCTACTAAGAAAGACGAAGCTAAGCCAGAAGCCAAGAAGGAAGAAGCTAAGCCCGCTACACCTAAGAAGACTGAGTAATCAGCTTCCGCCATCTAGCATGGCATAATACAGAAAAGCTCTCCTGATCATTCGGGAGAGCTTTTTTATTTGCTATTTCAATTCTGTACAGCGAAAGACTCATCGATTGGTGCATGCGCCCTCATTTCGAAGGAGCATCAATGCCTGCGAGAATTCGGGCTGCCGTCACGGTATTTTTCAAAAGCATGGCAATCGTCATCGGCCCTACTCCGCCGGGTACAGGGGTAATTGCCGATGCAACCTCTTTCACAGCCTCGAAGTCGACATCGCCAACCAGTTTGTCACCAACGCGGTTGATGCCAACGTCAATCACAATAGCACCGGGCTTGACCATATCTGCGGTTACAAATTCCGGCTGACCAATGGCGGCGATAATAATATCGGCAGAGCGCACGATCTCTTTCAGATTCTGAGTGCGACTGTGGCAGATGGTGACCGTCGCATCAGCGCCTAGACCACGCTGAACCAGCAGCATGGCCATTGGTTTTCCCACGATCTCGCTGCGGCCTAAGATCACCGCATGTTTTCCCGCCGTCTCCATCTTTGTCGACAGAATCATCTGCTGAATCCCATAAGGTGTACAAGGTAGATAGCGGGGGCGCCCCTGTACAATCAAACCGACATTTTCAGGATGAAACGCGTCGACATCTTTCAATGGATTGACCACATCCAGAATCGCCGTTTCCGTAATATGCTTTGGCAAGGGAAGCTGGACTAGAATCCCATGCACGCCCGAATCGGCATTCAGCTCCTGCACAATCTCGATCAGTTCTGCCTGCGTTGTTTCCGCGGGCAAACGTTTCAGAGTGCTTTGAATGCCTGCTTTTTCACAGGCACGCTGTTTATTCCGAACATAAACGGCACTCGCCGGATCCTCGCCGACCAGAACAGCCGTCAAATGCGGAACGATTTGTGATTCTGCTTTTAACTGCGCTACTTCCTGAGCGAGTTGCTCGCGAAATGTGGCGGAAAGCGCTTTGCCATCGATGATTTCTGCGGACACGCTGTCAATTCCTTGAAAAATACTTCCGAGATTTTCAAACCGCTCACAACATAACGCATCAGCAGAAAATCTAAAACCACCCGAAAAGGATTAATGTGAGGTAAAGACAAATCGCCGCATAAACGGCAGCAACAAAGTCGTCGGCCATGATCCCCCAGCCTCCATGAATCCGATCGAAATAACGAACCGGCCACGGCTTCCAGATGTCAAACAAACGGAACCAGAGAAAGGCAATCAGTGAAATCCACAAAAACCGGCCATCAACGGTTCGATTCATCACCGGCAGCATGACTACTGTGAATGCGCTAATTTCATCGAAGACAATACAACCGGGATCGTCCAAACCCAGGATTTTTGCACCCCGATCACAGAGATAGACGCCGACCAGAAATAAGACGGCAGCGATCAGAAGATACACGGGTAAAGAGAAATGGAACCACATTATCCCCACGACCAGAGGAGGACCTAACAGGCTGCCAAATGTTCCAGGAGCACGGGGAATCAGGCCTATTCCCAGCCCGGTGGCTAATAGTAGAATCGATTGTTTTTTGATGTTTCTCATTAATGATAAATATTAGACCAGCAAATTCTCTGCTATGAAGGGCATGAAAAAGTCACTATTCAAGCTTATCGAAGTCGTTTATAATCTACACGGAAACGATTTCCCCGGGTACAAATGATCAAGCCGCTGTTAAATAATGACCTGTTAGTGTGGAGTTAAATCTCTACAATTCTAATTGATCCAGTCTTTAACGTCATGAATAGTACCTGAACGACTCGAGATTGCCAATTGGATTCAAACGAAACCTACCCAGTCATTCAGAAACACTTCCTGTGAAGCTGAACCCTGAATGTCATTAAGACCATACCAACCAGGATTGATGATATGACAGCCCAAGAAGGCCCCAAGCTTTCCAAAATGGAATTCCTCAAAGAAGGCAGCCACCAACTGCGTGGCACCATCGCTGAAGAATTAAAGAATGACAGTAATGAATTCAGCGGTGATTCAACACAACTTTTAAAACATCATGGAACCTACCAGCAGGATGACCGTGATCTGAGAAAAGCCAAGAATCCGGACGGCACTCGCAAGGGAAAAGCCTTCAGTTGCATGATTCGTACGAGAGTTCCCGGTGGAAAAGTCACCGCAGAGCAATTCCTGGCCGAACTGAATTTGTGTGAACAGTATGGCGACGGAACCGTGCGACTGACAACCCGTCAGGGCTTTCAGTTACATGGAGTAGTAAAAGGCAACCTGAAAGCAGCCATCAAGGGTATTAACGATTCCAAACTGACCACGCTCGCTGCCTGTGGCGATGTGAATCGTAATGTGATGGCGTGCCCTGCCCCTTACAAGAACAATGCGATCTTCGATTCGATGCAGGACATGGCGTATGCACTGGCAGAACACTTAAAACCAAAAACCAGTTCCTACTTTGACTTATGGATTACGGACGAAGCAGGCAATAAAACAAATGAGGCAGAGTTCCAGCCGGTCGAAGAACCCATCTACGGTAAAACGTATCTGCCCCGAAAGTTCAAAATCGGAATTGCTCTACCCGAAGACAATTGCGTCGATATTTACACGCAGGACATTGGCCTGCTGGCGATAGTGGAAAACGAGAAAATCGTCGGTTACAACTTCTATGTCGGCGGCGGCATGGGTGTAACGCCCAGCAATAAAAAGACCTATCCCGCTCTGGGTAAGCCGCTGGGCTTTGTTGAAAGCGATCAGGTTCTCGCCACTGCTGAAGCGGTGGTCAAAGTCCAACGCGATTTTGGAAACCGTGAAGACCGCAAACTGGCACGTATGAAATACCTGGTCAATAACTGGGGCATTGAAAAGTTCCGGGAAAAAGTAGCTGAATATCTGGGAACACCAGTGGCAGCGCCTCGTGATGTCGAAGTCACGGGAATTGACGACCACATGGGCTGGCACGACCAGGGAGATGGTAAGCTCTTCCTCGGGGTGAATATTGAAAATGGCCGGATCAAAGATGAAGGTGATCTCAGAATCAAAACCGGTCTGCGTAAGATTCTGGAGACTTACAAATTTAATTCACGTATCACTGCCAAACAGAGTGTGATCTTCTGTGACATCGATCCTGCCGACCAGAAAGACATCGAAAAAATCCTGGCAGATCATGGCATGAAACGGGCAGACGAACTGACTGTGATTCGCCGCTTGTCAATGGCGTGCCCTGCCTTGCCGATGTGTGCTTTATCGATTACGGAATCCGAACGCGTTCTGCCGGATCTGATCACGGAATTTGAAGAAGAACTCACGCGTCTGGGACTTCAGGACGAACAAATCTCCGTCAACATGACCGGCTGCCCGAATGGCTGTGCCCGGCCTTATATTCCGGATATCGGGCTGGTCGGAAAAGCCGTCGGAAAATACACACTGTACCTGGGCGGCAATTCACTGGGGAACCGGCTTGCATTCATTTATGACGACCTGATTCCGATGAACGAAATCACCAGCAGGCTTTCACCTCTGCTGGAATATTATAAAGAGGAACGTGAGCCGGGAGAAACATTTGGCGATTTCTGCCATCGGATCGGGAAAGAGTCGCTTCTAGAAAAAACAGGCTTAGCTGCGAAATAACTTCTAGACCATTTTTTTGTAAGTTCACCGAACCTCAGCCAGCCGAGGCTGTCTTACATTTTGACAAAATCAATCCAGAACGGGTTGACCATGGTTGATTAAGCAGGTAGATTATCTGCACACTGAGGCGGTTCCTCTGCCAACACCAACGTAAATTAAGACAAAAAGTTCAATGCAAATTCACAATCTACTAAGCCTGAACCTACTACTAAACCTGCTTACCCAAGCCAGGCCTTAGGTTCTTTGTACGATTGTTAATCCAAAAAACAGCGAAACCCTGAGACCAGATTGGCCTCAGGGTTTTTTATTTAAACCTCTGGTACTATTCTGGTCTCTCATTAGCTCCTCTGATCGGGAATGGAAATTGATTCATGGAGAAAACCAATGTCCAATGATACAGTAAAGATTTTTGACACCACCTTGAGAGACGGTGAACAATCGCCTGGTTGCAGTATGACAACCTCCGAAAAGCTGAAAGTAGCCAGAGAGCTTGTCAATCTGGGCGTCGATATCATTGAGGCGGGCTTCCCGATTGCATCGCCGGGTGATTTCGAATCGGTTCGCAAAATTGCCAATGAACTTGGCAACCAGACAACGATCTGCGCTTTGGCCCGCTGTCGCAAAGACGACATCGATCGTGCCTGGGAGGCCTTGAAAGGGGCAGAGCAATCTCGAATTCATGTGTTCCTTGCCACAAGTTCGATCCATCGCGAACATAAATTGAAAATGAACAAGGAACAAATCGTAGAGACCGCCGTCGAAATGGTGAAACGGGCCCGCGATTATTGTCCTGATATCGAATTCTCACCTGAAGATGCGGCCCGTACCGAGAAAGACTTCCTGTGCGAAGTCGTCGAAAAAGCGATTGACGCCGGGGCAACGACCGTTAACATCCCTGATACCGTTGGCTATGCGACGCCAGCTCATTTTCACGATGTGATCAGAACGCTGAAAAATAACGTGCCGAACATTGACCGGGCCATTATCAGCACCCACTGCCACAATGACCTCGGACTCGCGGTTGCCAACAGCCTGGCGGCCGTCGAAGCGGGTGCACGACAGATTGAATGTACGATCAACGGATTAGGCGAACGTGCAGGCAACTGTGCGCTCGAAGAAATCGTGATGGCTTTGAAAACACGATTCGACTATTACGGCGTAAACACGAATATTAACACCAAGCGGCTGTACCCGATCAGCCACCTTGTTTCGACGGTCACCGGTATGAGCGTACAACGCAATAAGGCGATTGTGGGGAAAAACGCGTTTGCGCATGAAGCCGGCATTCACCAACACGGAGTTCTTCAGGAACGTACGACATATGAAATCATGCGTCCGGAAGATGTCGGCTACGTTGGCACAAATCTCGTGCTCGGCAAGCACAGTGGACGCCATGCGTTCCGCGATCGGATTGAGTCATTAGGTCATACTCTGGATGATGAAACATTCGAGCGAATCTTCAATGAGTTCATCACCTTAGCCGACAAGAAAAAGGAAATCTATGATTCCGACATCGTCGCTTTGATTGAAAATCAGATGACCGATACTCCGGAAAAATGGAAAATCGCCCGCTTCCATACCTCTGCCGGAACAGGCACGATCGCCACCGCGACAATAGAGTTGGTGGATGAAAACGGGAAAATCCACTGTGACGCTGCTACTGGTGACGGTCCCGTCGACGCTGTCTTTCGCGCTGTAGAACGAATTTCTGGAATCTCCGGGGTGTTAGAGCAATATCATGTCGGCAGCGTTTCCAGTGGAAAAGATGCGCAGGGTGAAGTTCGGGTGGAAGTCCGCATTGACGGTGAATTGTTTACCGGTCGCAGCGTGAGCACTGACATCATCGAATCGAGTGCCAAAGCGTTTCTGCAGACGATCAATAAGGCAATCGCTCGACTGGAAAACTGAGAGTTTCACATTTTCACAAACCTGAGTCATCAATGACCATTCACGATCCTGAATCACAGCCGAAGTTGTTTCAAGGCAGGACGATTGTCCTCAGCCTGTTACTCTTTGGGCTGCTGATGTCAGGATCGTTATATGTTTTTCAGGCAGTGAATACCTATCATTTTGCTGATACCCAAAATGCATTAGCTAAAGAATTCCCCAATGCCAGGCCACGGGTCGAAGGGGGAAGACTTAAAGGAAAACAGAAAAACCCCGCCACATTTCGCACCACTCTGGCAGTTCCTTTCAACCCTCATGAGGAAGACGCCCGCATTCAGAAAATGGCAGATCGTATCCTCGAAATTGCCGCTGAAAACATGAATCTAAACGAATACGAACAGGCAGAACTGCATTTTTATCAGGCCGTCCCCGAGCAAAAAATCATACTGCGGGAAATCAAACGCGATATCAAAACGTGGCAGGCTCAGCATTAACGGCTCCTGAAATTTGTTCGTCGATCACTTAAGATAACTTTTCCTGCGGATACTCGCGCATAAATAAACGACAACCCTGTCGTTAAATCCGACTCAACCGAGCCCCTGATCCCCCCCGTGCGCTTCTCTGATTTGTATTGAATTCTCAGATCCACTTGTATTTAGCAGAAATCGAATGAATTTCATGTTAACTCCCCACTGGCACAGTCATTGCTGCAGTTAAAAGACAGCCCCTCTGCGGTATCAGTTCCGAACGATTGAGAGACAAACGCGTTGAACGGTTTCGAACTCAGATAGAGAAAAGTAGGCTACCCTCCAGCCAGAGTGATGACGCCCGTCTAAAATTTGGCTGGAGGGATAGCCGTCTCTACACATGCCATTCTCGCACACAGAGATGAATTTCTTATCAGCCTCTTATAATTTTGACTGGTCTGGCCTGTTCTCGAGTGAAATCTCTTCCGTGCTATTCTTACTCAGGCTATGATCAAAAGGAGATGATTGCATAATCAACCTCAGCGATTTTTGAACCCGAGTCTGGACAGCTATGACTTCTTCACGGAATCTATTACAAACAAGTAAAGGATTCTGGTGTATTATCGGCTTGATGCTGCTGTTTCAATTCTGCCTGGGCGCATATTCGGCTCAAAAATTAACTGTGACTCACGACGAATATTGGCATCTGCCTGTGGGATTACTTTCCTGGGAAACAGGAAAATTTGACTATGATCGGCTCAATCCCCCCCTGATTCGTACCTGGTCCGCACTCCCATTGTTGTTGACCTCTGCTCAGACTGGGAAACCCGCTTACTCCTCAGATCCTGCCGATTACGGAGACGCCTTTCTCGAGGCAAACCCGGAACATTATCACCATTATTATGTGCTCGGTCGATATTCGATTCTGTTACTCTCCGTAGCCACAGGGATTTTACTGGCGATTTGGGCGCGTGAATTGTTTGGCGTTTCCGCAGCCTGTCTGGCAGTCTTTCTCTGGACAATGAGTCCCAATATCTTGGCCAATGCCGCGTTGGGAACGCAGGACCTCGCCATCGCGGGATTCTTTTTGGCGACGGTTTACTGTGGCTGGAAGTTTGCGCGTAACGTTTCCTGGAAGTGGGCCTTGATCACCGGCACCGTGCTGGGGCTGGCACAACTCGCGAAATTTACTGCGATCCTGCTGGTTCCTATCCTGGTCATTCAATGGTTTCTGCTGCGGTTTAAAAATACCGAAAGCACAGAGATCCTCCCCCAAAAATCGATTCTAGCAAGATGGGGAGGGCTCTTGTTGATGAGTTGTTTTGTACTGAATGCCGGTTATTTATTTCAAGGAACATTCCAACCCGTCCGCGACTATCAATTTCAGAGTTCTGAATTAATCAGATTAAACCAACTCCCCACACTGCTTCAGAAGATTCCCTTACCGATCCCCCGCGATTATCTCATGGGTTTTGATCTGCAACGTTTCATCATGCAACAATCGCATCCCACCTATCTAGACGTTCAATGGGAACTGCACGGGTTCCGAACCTATTACTTGTATGCCCTGTTATACAAGCTGCCGCACGCCCTTCAATTTCTACTACTACTCGCAATTTTTCAATGGTTCAAACAGCGAAACCAGACCAACGGCATGTCACTCCGGACTCTGGGAATGCTGACCATACCTGTAATTTCATTGATACTCATCGCCAGTTTTTCCAATAATCAACTCGGATTACGTTATATTCTGCCCGTGTTCCCGTTCCTCTTTCTCTTAATTGCCCCTCTGGCTGAGCAACTGAACTTTGAGAAACGCAAGGTTTTTTCGTACATGATTGTGGTCGCAACGCTTGCACTTCCCTTGTCACTACGATTTGCGCCAGACCATTTAGCATATTTCAATGAACTGTCCGGAGGTCCTGAGGACGGGGATTTGCATTTGGTCGATTCCAATCTCGATTGGGGCCAGGATTTGTACCGTCTGAAAGACTATCTGCAAAAGAATCCAACCGAGGAATTAAAACTGGCCTATTTTGGAACCATCCCGCCATCCAAACTGGGTATCAAATATGATTTACCGCCCGAGTTCCGTCCTGCCCCCGGAACCTATGCCATCAGTGCCAGTATTTTGCAAGGCCGCCCCTATTCTGTCCGAAAGCAGGATGGCAGCCGTCATAACGTAGCCCATGATGCTCTAGGTTACTTCCGATTTTTCGAACCAAAGGCGCAGTTGGGATATTCCATCAACGTATATGAATTGACTCCAGATGATGTAAGACGCTGGGAAACGGCAGTCAGCCGGGCAAATCGAGGCTTAGCACCATGATCCAGCGAGATCGCTTCCTGTCTTATGTCTTACTTCACCCCAAAACGATTAGTCCTCAAATGGTAACCGGGTCGCGTTCTCGAGCCCTGTTTCACGGAGAAGCTCAAAATACTGCGCACGGGTATTAATATTCTGCAGCCCGCGCAGATGAGGGTCAACTTCACGAAGTTTTTCGACATCGAGAAAACAGGAGTCGACCGTCTCAGCCAGATCAATGGGCCGCCGTCGGTTCAAGCTTAATAGATGCTGAACCGGTTCAATCAGCGATGTCCGATAAACGGCCGCCAGAGGGTGGTACCATTTCCCTTCCCGCACCATGACCAGTTGATTCTCAGCCAATGCGGAAACGATTTTTGTAATGAACTCAACCTGAATCAGTGGAGTATCGCAGCCGGAAACAAAAGCCGCATCGCATTGACCTTGCAGTGCGGCTAGTCCTTGACCAATCGCCGAGAGAGGGCCTGCCCCCGATTCTCTGTCAAAAATGACGGTCACCGACTCTGGCAACTGTGGTAACTCCTGTTCCCGCGATGCAACAATGATCACTGGTGAAACGACAGAAGAGACAATGCGCACAACCCTTTGTAACATCAACTCAGAGCCCAAAGGTAACAATGCTTTGGGATAATCCATACGGGAACTTTCACCACCACAGAGAATGATGCCGCCGACCTTCAATTCTTTGTTTGTATTTGACATATTCTCACAGGTTACTTACAAAAAGGAAATCAAAACCACAGTTTAACACAATACACAGAGAAACGATCTGGAAAATGAGTGATCAGAATTCTGAACAAGGTCCCTGGTATCAGGACGGTTTACAGTTTACTTGTACTCAATGCGGTAATTGTTGCACCGGCGACCCCGGCGTCGTTTGGGTAGACGAATCAGAAATCGAGGCCATTGCAGAAGTAACGGGGAAATCCAAAGGGGAAATATTGTTAATGCACACACGACTTTACGCAGGTCGTCGTTCATTAACCGAATTTGCGAACGGCGACTGTACTTTTTTTGATCCAGAAAAGAGATGTTGTACGGTTTATGAAGCCCGCCCCAAACAGTGTCGTACATGGCCTTTCTGGAATTCGAATCTTGAAAGTAAAGCGAGTTGGGATTCACTCTCTCCCGATTGTCCCGGCGCAGGAAAAGGCGATTTTGTGAGCTTTGATGAGATTCAAAAAAGCTCCTCACAAACGGACTTATGAGTTTGGAATTTGTTTCTGCTTTAGTTCGTCCGCATCGAGGGCTGCGCCTCTGATTTTTTTGCAGCGACAACATCGATTCTTTGCGTTGTGATAACAGCTTCCGACTCTCTAACTCCTGTTAAGTGCTCTGAGGCTGGCGTCGAATCCAATTAATTGCCGCTAATTAAGTATCGATTTTTAAAGGATTTGTAGCTCCCAATTACTGTAAAATCAGCTCTCCACCTCACTTTTTGCGAATTTCATTGGAAGTTTGTAAAGAAATCCTGACTGCCTGAATTAGCCATTTCAATTGGCTTGAGATCATTCAGAGTAGCTCCGTCTCTGAAATCCGCGCAACATCTTATCTACATAATATTAAACAACTTACAACGCACCATCTATATTTGAAGCTGTTAGATTTCCAGAAGAAACACAAATGTAACAATTACCTTCATCTAGTGAAAAATTGTCTAAGAGCCCTGTGTTTAGGCCATCCAGTCAAAGATCGGTATTGACTTACTGTTCAATTGTGGGAAATAATCTACTGTGACACTAAGTCGTGTAACCCATTACAGTTGAGACGGCTCTAGATTGCCTAGCGGAAGGGCATAGCTGTCCGACGGCTTCTCAGAATTGGGAGAACCCAGTCGTGACGAAAAAAGAGATTGTCAAAGTGATTTCGGAAGAGATTGGTCTGACACAACTCAAAACTAAAGAGATTGTGCAAAAAACCTTTGATGCAATTGTGGATACTCTTGTCACAGACAAGCGTATTGAGCTTCGCAACTTTGGCGTATTTGAAGTCAAAAAGCGTGCTGCTCGAAAGGCAAGAAATCCACGGACAGGTGAACGCGTCGATGTAGAAGAAAAATACGTCGTCACGTTCAAACCCGGCAAGGAAATGGAAAAACGTGTGCGCGACCTGGAAGAGGAAGCAGCCAGACTTAAGGCAGCTGCTTCACAACCTCCGGTGAGTTCTCCTGCGGCTTCTACTCAACCGCAGCAAACACCACCAGCGGCTCCTCAAAGTCCAGGTTCAACACCAGGGTCTCCCCAAGTAGGAACTTATAATAACGGTTCTTATACTTCGGGCTCCCAGCATACGCCTTAAACCTGTTTCCTAAAGAGTTTAATGTTGAAAGAACTGGTATGAGCTCTCTCATAGCCGGTCTGTTTTGATTGTACACAAACAGATCGGCTTTTTTTACGATGCCCCAGAGCAATACAACTTCATCGTAGCGAACACTTGTTCCGTTTCGACTCAAGTTTGGACGCACTCACCGCTTTCTATTTCGCCTGATAGACAGAATTACCATAATAATTAGAATAATCCGCAGTTTTTACCAAAGTCTCCTGATCAGATCGTCGATAAATCGATCTAGAGAAGATTAAATGTGGCACTTATAATCCTGCCTCCTCACTCTCCTCTACTAACATTTCAGCACTTTAAAACCCCTTCGATATCGGTTTGATGCCTTTCATTCAATGGTTTGAATTAAGGGATCGTTGCCTGGGATCAACACCAGCAAATATGGCACAACCATATCATGGAGAAAAAAATGCGTAAGTTTCTATTGGCCAGCATGTTAATTGCAATATCCCTTACTCAGGTTGGATGTGTGGTTCCCATCTATTCATCCTCAAGAGATGATCGTGCTCGTCAATTAATTTTCCAATCAGAAAGTATGCGGCACATTCCCAAAATCTGGGAACGAATCTGGGGGCTGGATATGCCTGATGTCGCCACACCTTATCGAACTCATGGCGGAGTGATTTAAGCACATCCGTCTTGAAGACGACGACCTTACGGTCATTCAATGAAGGCCTATGCCAAATTGGGTACCGTATTCTACGAACTGCCGTCCAGCTGCCGAAATCTCCATTCCGGCAGCTTTACTGCTTTTAAGGATTGTGTTTTCCGTAGCGCACTAACTGGCTCTCACAATGAGACAACGCTAAGATAACTTTCTGTGGATCCTGAAGATCCCTTCACAGTGCAATGAATAGACATCCGAATTTAAAGTACGGCGTTTTCAGAGCACTTCTCATGTTATCTGTATTTAAAGCACGATCATGTAGCCTTCTGGCTGCAATGGACGATTATTCGATGAACGCCCCTACTCAAACGGATCTCCTCACAGTAACGCTGAACCGTCTGCACCTGAAAAACCCTATCCTGGTCGCTTCCGGAACATTTGGTTACGCTCGTGAAATGCAGCCGTTTCTTGATTTTTCCAAGCTGGGGGGCATTATCCCCAAGACGATTACGACAGAACCGCGAATCGGGAATCCGCCGCCACGCACAATTGAAACCAGTGCGGGCCTGTTGAACTCCATAGGTTTAGACAATGACGGGATCGATCTGTTTCTGGAAAAACATCTGGATTACCTTGCATCACTCGACACGGCCTTAATTGTCAACATTGCAGGCCGCAACATCAATGAAATGGCAGTGATGGCATCAAGACTTGATGCTTATCAAAACCAGATCGCCGCTTTGGAATTGAATATCTCCTGTCCGAATGTCAGCGGGGGTGTTGACTTTGGCACTCAGCCCGAGTTGACGGAAAAAATGATCAAGCAGGTCACGGAAAGCTGTCAATTGCCCATCATTGCAAAATTGACTCCTAACGTGACTAGTGTCGTAGATATAGCGCAAGCAGCCGCTAGCGGGGGTGCTGACGCTGTTTCTCTCATCAATACGGTTCAGGGCACAGCCATTGACTGGCGTCGCAGGAAGCCCATCTTAGGTGGTGTTTTCGGTGGCCTCAGTGGTCCTGCCATTAAACCCGTGGCTTTGCGAGTGGTCTGCCAGGTTGCTCGTGCTGTCGACATTCCGATTATTGGTGTCGGCGGAATTTCCAATATCGATGATGTTATGGAATTCATGATCGCTGGTGCTTCTGCAGTTCAAATCGGCACGGCCAACTTTTATAACCCTGGCCTGGCAACACAATTAGTCGAAGAACTGGGGCAGATTGTCCTCGAGGAAAAATGCGCACATGTGAGTGAACTTGTGGGCTCGCTTGTGTATCCAGACCGATAATCCACTGTCAGTCCCCATTCGATTTCAGTAACTCAATTTCAATCAACAACAGATTTTATAGCGATAAAGAGAATCATCTCATGCGAGTGTTATCGGGAATACAGCCAACGGGCCGCTTTCATTGGGGTAATTATTTCGGAGCGATCAAACAGTATATCGATCTGCAGGATAACGAGCAGGCCTTCTATTTCATTGCCGACTTACACGCCCTGACTACAATCCGAAACGCGGATCGGCTTCGCCAGAACACACAGGAAGCAGCCATTGACCTGCTGGCCTTGGGTTTAGACCCCAAACAGGCGACACTTTTCCGCCAATCTGATGTCCCCGAAATCACAGATTTGACGTGGATTTTAATGACGATCACTCAAATGAGCCTCCTGGAAAAATGCCACGCCTACAAAGATAAGAAAGCAAAGGGGATTACCGCTGATGCCGGGTTATTTACCTACCCCGTTTTAATGGCCGCAGATATTTTGCTGTACGAGAGCAATCTGGTACCTGTAGGACAGGATCAAATCCAACACGTTGAAGTCACCAGGGATCTGGCACAACGATTCAACAATTTCTTTGGTGAAACGTTCACAATCCCAGAATCCAGAGTCCTGGATTCATCGGCAAAAGTACCGGGAATCGACGGCGATAAAATGTCAAAAAGTTATCGTAATGTGATCGAAATTTTTGAGGAGCCCAAAAGACAACGCAAAAGAATCATGTCGATCAAAACAGACTCAGCGACGCTTGAAGATCCAAAAGATCCGGATACATGTTCTGTGTTCGCCTTGTACAAACTCTTCGCTGACGAAACTCAGCAGACAGAGTTAGCAGCCCGCTATCGCGCAGGTGGCATGGGCTACGGAGAAGCCAAACAGGCAGTACATGATGCAGCGCTCGAGTACTTCGGAGCAGCCAGGGAACGTCGGAAACAACTGGCCGCAGATACGGACACTCTGAACGACATTCTTGCCGAAGGGGCGCGTCAGGCCAGAGAAAAAGGCAAGAAAGTGCTGGACCGCGTTCAAGCCGCCTGCGGTCTGGGATCAGCCCGTTTATCAAAATGAAATCGAACCAATGACGGATCAGCCTTCAGAATCTCAATCTGCGCAGACGAATTCGAAGAACGGATTCATTCAATGGCTCATCGTCGCATTGATACTGATGACTGCCTTGTCTCTGCTGGCAGTCCATCTTCCTGAGCGACTGAAACTGCTCCTCGTGTATGCGATTGTCTATGGTTTGATTAGCGGTGGCGTCTTGACCACACTGGCTGTGAAATTTGGGGTACCCAACAGCAAGAAACTGATTCTGACGATCGTTTGCCTGATCATCTTCGGTCAATCTCTGGTCCTCTCTCTCTCTCACCAGCGCTATAAAGAGGCGACCCTCAAACAGTTCAAAGCCGATCAGACGTCGATTGTCCTCGACCGCATGTTTTCCGCCGGAGAACCTCCAGAAGCCCCCGAGGCACGAAAACAATACGAACAGTTTTTAGATCAATTTCAAGCGGCAAAGGCAGACCGGAGAGAAAAAGAACAACGGTTACTCCAGATCTCATCCTATCTCCAACATCGCCTTTCTCCTGTCGCCAATTTGAAGACTCCCTGGCCTCATCTCTTCTGGTTCCTGGAACTAGTACTGTGTTGTCTGTCAGCGATCTGGGCCAGCCGACAAGTGACTCAAGCTGAGTCAGAAAAACCTGCCATTCAGGATAGTTCTGAAGCAGAGAGTTGAACGCCGCTCCCTCTCTTGGTAGCTTGATAAAGAGGGGAAATTCTGATTTCCCCAACTTTCTGCTGTTATTAAAAACTGAAAAAAGGTGCGGTTCATGCCTTATTTATTAATATGCCAAACTCTCCTGTCAGTATTTCTGCTGCTTTCGCTACCGGAACCTGCCAGAGCTAGTGATTGGCCGATGTGGCGGATGAATGCACAGCGTTCCGCACAAACAGAACAGCCCGTTCCCGAGACGCTTCACGTTCAGTGGGTACATCAATTACCTCCACTAGAACCGGCATTCAAAAATTCTCGCTTACAATTTGATGCCGGCTATGAACCGGTCGTTAAAAACGACATCCTCTTTTATGGTTCTTCCAGCACGAATTCCGTCACCGCCATTGATGTTATTTCCGGCAAGGAGCTCTGGCGTTTCTATACCAATGGTCCTGTTCGCCTGGCCCCTGTGGCCTGGAAAGACTCAGTCTGTTTCGGGTCCGACGATGGTTATCTATATTCGGTTTCCGCCCAAACCGGCAAGCTGCAGTGGAAATTCCAAGCGGTTCCTTCAAACCGTCTGATCCTGGGAAATCGCCAACTCATTTCGGTCTGGCCTGTTCGCGGAGGTCCGGTCATTGAGAATGATACGATCTATTTCGCAGCTGGAGTCTGGCCGTTTGAAGGAGTGTTTCTCTACGCTCTGGATTTAGCAACAGGAAAAACAAAGTGGGTCAATGATCGCCTCGGCTTCATTTATGGACAACACCCCCATGCAGCAGAGGCCTTCGGTGGCGTCACACCGCAGGGCTACCTGCTCATAGCAGATGAAGAATTGATTGTCCCTTGTGGCACAGCGTTCCCTGCCCGACTCAATAAACAGACCGGCGAACTGATCGAGTTCCAACTCCCGAAACCAGGCCGCACACCCGGTGGATGGTTTACATCAGCAGGGAAAGCCGCGCGACGCGGAGAGACAGAACTCGTCAAACCAGACTTACTCTTTGATCGGGACGTTAATTCTGCCCGCCATGAAAATGGACAAAATTATGGTCCTGACGGCAAACGAGGTATTCGACAGCAGATTCAGGCCGGGAACAAACAGCTCACCTATCAAAGTCAATTTCCGGGAGTGACGGGAACAATCCACTCCCTGCTACTGGCATCAAACCGGTTATTCGTTGTCACGTTGGAAGGAAGTATTTACTGTCTCGGCCCTGACAAAACAGCGGCGCACACCTATCAGTCTCCTGTCTTAGATCGTGCAAAGGCGGCTGTATCACAAACGACGCCCCCAAAAATAGCATCTGTAATTTCTGATCGAATTGCTGCAGGCGGCTATGTCTTTCTCGCAGGGATTCCTGACGGGAAGCTGATCGATGGTTTACTCGCACAAAATAAAGTTCAGGTTGTTGCCTTCGCTACAGATGCAGAACAGGTCGAGACACTCCGCCATTCGTATGCCGAACAGGGTTGGTCCACGTCTGATATTTCATTTATGAATGGCTCTTTGCCAGACCTCGCGCTACCGGCTTATTTTGCGCAACTGATGATCGTTCAGGAGCCAAAACAATCTGGTTTCAAATCTTTTTCACAACTGGTTTCGAAACTGTATCTGTCTCTCAGACCTTTTGGCGGCGCTCTGCTGTTAAATTGCACGGAGCAAGCTCACGCTCAGCTGGCAGAAGAGTTCAAAAATTTATCTCAGGCACGCATTTCACGTCAGGACGGATATACGGTCATCGAAAAAGCAGGTGCCTTGCCCGGTTCATCCAATTATACCGGCGGCTGGTCAAGCCCGGATGAACTAGTCAAAGCCCCCGTGGGCGTACTGTGGTATGACGACAGTGTCGGAAATTTCAAACGCGCTCCCCAACCTCAGTTTGTCGATGGTGTCATGATTTCACACTCGAAGTATTGGCAAGGTTATCCTGCGGGAATCCGTCCCCCGTATAAACTGCTCGCACCTCAATTCTCGGATGTCTATACCGGCAGAACGCTCAACGAGAAGCAGGCCAAGTCAATGGTGGAAGAATTGCCGACGCTGGACCAGACTCAAAAACAACCCAGTCAATACCGGCCTCCGTACCAGAAAAATGACTGGAGCCCTGCGCCTCCTGTCATTGGAGAACGCACCAATCCCTTAACCGGCCAAACAGAGCCCCGCGCCTTTCCGAAAAGCTATGGGTGTGATGGAGGCGTCGATTACAGCTATCTTTACACAATGCGATCAGGAACGGCTGCCTTTTATGACAAACGGGTGGAGAGTGGTACGATCCATATCAGCGGCCCCCGCTCCGGTTGCACGAACAGTATTGTTCCTGCGAACGGCCTGTTAAACGTCCCCTATTATTTCCAGGGGTGCACTTGCAGTTATCCGTTGCCCGTGGGACTTTCGCTGATTTCCATGCCGGAAACACATGAACAATGGATGGTCTGGGGCAAAAGTGATGTTAAAGAGATCCAACGAATCGGCTTGAACTTCGGTGCTCCCGGCGACCGCAAAACAGATCGAGGCACACTCTGGCTGGATGCTCCCAGCGTGGGAGGCCCGTCACCTGAACTCGCTCTCGTCGTCAAGCCAGATACGATCCGCCCCTTCTATCAACATTCCCTCTGGATCGAAGGGGGACAAGGTTGGCCTTGGGTGGGTGCTTCCGGAATCACCGGCGTCGAAAGCCTTACGCTTAAAAATGTGAAACAGGGTGAATACACACTGCGTCTCTATTTTCGGGAGCCGGAATTTGCTGCACCGAAAAAACGCGTCTTCAGTGTTTCACTCAATGGAAAGCCACTGATCAAGAACTTGGATATTTTTCACGAAACAGAGTCGAAACAACAGATCGTGGTTCGCGAATTCTCTCAGATTCCCATTGATGGCAGCCTAGACTTAACTTTTACAGCCAGCGTTGGAAAACCGCTGGTTTGCGGAGTAGAATTAATTGAGAAAAGCCTGCCACTGGATTCCATCGTCAAACTTCCCACCCCGAAACCAAAGCTACTCAGCAAAGAGTAGCCCAGTAGCCAACTAGAGCGTGTCCCATTCCATCAAAGCGTCCTCCATATTTTCATAATCGGTCTAAATAGCTCTGGAGGCGTCACCATAAAACGGGAGACAGGCTAAAAATCGCGGAACGGACCACGTGGCTCTGCCTCTACCATTTCCTTTTTCCAGTTGGCAAAGTGTGCTTTCATTTCCTTCAGTTTTTCAGGATGAGTTTTTGAAAGATCGCGTTTTTCACTCACATCCTGTGAAAGATCAAACAGGCCATTCCCTTTCACCGACTCAACCCACTTCCAGTGACCCACCCGAGCTGCCTTGTCAGCTCGTCTCTGCCAATACATTTCTTGACGAGGACTTTTGACCTGTCCCGTTAAGGTCGGCAGCATGTCGTAACCATCGATGACGATATCTTCTGGTAAAGGGATATTCGCTTCTTTCAGGAAGGTAGGAACCAGCTCCAGCGAGGTAAGCAGCGCTTCATTCACCGTGCCGGCTTTGATTTTTTTGGGGTAGCGCACGAGACAGGGAACACGAATTCCCCCTTCGAACATCATTCCCTTTTTGCCTGTCAGCGGTGAGTTGTCAGAACCTCCTCCCCCTCCGTTATCGGAGAAGAAAACGACGATCGTGTTGTCGGCAATTTTGTATTGGTCGAGCAGGTCCAGTACCTCGCCGATGGCAGCGTCCATGCAGGTAATCGAAGCGACATACTCCAAACGGCGTTTGCTGGCGGAAACTCCTTGTGTGATTACCGGGCCTTTAGGACTCTCACGAAATTCATACCGTCCTCTCTTTTTACGAGTGACGAAGTTGTCCTTCAAATGCGGATACATTTTTTTAAATTTTTCGGGAGCCTGGGCGCTGCCGCGAATGCGAGGGTCAAGATTTGAAGCGCTATGCGGTGCGTTAAAAGGCAGATAAAGAAAAAATGGTTTCTGATGATTCTCTTTCAAAAAGCGGACCGCTTCCCGCTGAAACAGAGAGGTGCAATAATCGCCTTTGTCTTCCTCAGTGGCTTGATTATTACGGAACATGGACGGCACGCCATATCGCTCATGAGTGAAATAATCGATGCCGGTGTTGCTGAACCCGTAGAAGTCATCAAAGCCCCGCGCCAAAGGCAGAAAGCGTTTATGAACGCCCAAATCCCATTTCCCATAGATCCCACTGACATAACCGGCCTGTTTCAATAATTCGGGCAGCAACTTTTCACGAAGATCCATGCCTCCAATGCGTTCGAAAGTAGCTTCATACTCTTCGGGTTTGTACTTGTAACCATAGTCGGGGGCTTCGTTGCGGATCATGTCATAAATGCAATTCCGCTGTGGATAACGCCCCGTGAGCAGACTGCCTCGACTGGGTGTGCAGGCAGGCCACGTCACATAATAATTCGTCAGTTTAACGCCTTCTTTAGCCAATCGATCCAGATGGGGAGTAATCACTTCCTGACTTCCGAAGCATCCCAGATCCTTATATCCCTGATCATCACTGACGATCAAAACAATATTGGGTGGCGTTTCTGCCGCAAAACAAACTGTTGATACCATCCAGATTACCAACGCCAGACACAAGCCCTTGAATAGTACGCCACACCGATTATTGATTTGATTTACTTTCATCGCTGGTCTTTTCATTCAAAATAACAGAACATAGATCTAATGTTTGATTTTCGTTTATTTAGCCTGCGTCTCGGTTTACGATAGCGCCTCCAAGGCCATGCGGATCGAGTACCATAGTATGGAGGACTCTATCGTTAAATGGAACGTGTACTAGAATAACAAACGCAGCGGGGCAAACACAAATCACATCTCCAGGAACCGGCTTCATGAAATTATTTTCCAATCTCTTCCTCAGTCTGATCTTCTGTCTGTCCGTAACGTCAAACACGCCACTCTACAGTGCTAAAGACGCCGATTTTCAACCGACGGGATTTCAACTCTACTACGGCAGTGATGTTAAAATATTAAACAAACTCCAACATCAATTGCAAAAAGACCAGATCGTTGTCATTGAACTGCGCGGGCTCAATCAAAGTCAAATCTCAAAATTGGTCAAGAACGCGCATCGAGTGGGTGCGAAGGTGATCGCCTATATCAGTATTGGAGAACTGGGGCAGTTAGAAAAAGCTAACTTTGAGCAGTTCCTTAAACAATACAATAACAGTACCGCTTTAGACCACATGATCCTGAGCAAGAACCAGACGTTTCAGTCTTGGCACATTGATGTCAGTCAAAAGGTATGGCGAGACTTTCTGTATCAAAGAATCGAACAGATTTACAAACAAAACGTTGACGGCCTGTTTCTGGATACAGTGGATACCATAGACCTTTATATCAATCATCAAAAGTGGACAATCCCGCGTAGAGCCAAAAGCGTGAGCGCTATGATTCATTTGATCCGAGAGATCAAAGCGTTATCGCCGAAGAAATTCATCATGCAGAACCGTGGGTTAAATCTCATTGGGAAATCCGTTTTTGTCGGAGATGCCACTGGGATTTTCATTCCAGGACTGGATCTGGAAAAAGCACATCCGCATAATCCGGATGGCCTGCTTTGGGAAACCGCTTATGCTCATACGGGAGACTGGATTGCCAGCAAAGAACGGGAAATGATTCAGATTCAAAAAAGCGGGTTCACATCAGTGTTTACTCTGGGATACGCTGACACCCAAGTCGACCGAAGGCAGTTTTTTCAGAAAAGCCAGGCTGCAGGATTCATTCCCGCCTGGGGCAGTTCCACGACCAAACTACACCTTGAGCTGACTCAAGGAAGACTCGCTGAGTAAAAAGCGTTAAATCATGAAGTCGGTTTCGCGTCCCAGAATCCGATCAACCAGATCCTGTGACAAATCGATGGCGGGTGCGTGTTTTCCAGAAATATCGGTCGGGTTAATTCCACAATACTGTGACCAGGGGCCTAAATGCCTCCAACGCCCCGCTCGAATCGGTTCGCTTTCCATAACGGGAGTCGTACATCGGTTACAGCCAATCGTAGGATAACCCTGTTTGTGGAGCGGATTCGTGATAACCTGATTGTCTTTGAGGTAAGCCTGGAATTCTTCCTTGGACAAGCTCGCCAGAATATTCACTCGCAGACAGTTCATCGCGGGATCAATCGCCAGAATCGGGACGTTAGCACGTTGCCCGCCATCAGCGCGTCGCAGACTACCAATCAAAGCATCATACTGATCGGACACCTGAAGCAGTGGTTGCGTCTTACGCAAGTCGCAGCATTGCTCCTGCCCTTCTACCGAAAGATACAATATTCCCAGTTCTTCTGTCTGTTGCTCTATTGTCCGAACTGGTTCCAGCGTCACGATGTTCAAATCATACTCTTTGATCAACCGATCGCGCGTATCGAGTGTTTCCTGGTATAAGACGCCGGTATCTACAAAGAGAATCGGGATCTCTGCTTTCATCTGACTCAGCATATGCGCAACGACGCACCCTGCTCTCTGCATCGATGATAGTGCAGCCAATCGTGGGCCAAACATTTCCTGCGCCCAATGAATCAGTTCACTGGGAGTTCGTTCTTCAAATGCTTCGTTAAGATCTGATAAATCGGCCTGAGTCAGACGTGCCATTCAAGTATTCCTGCTGCGATTTTCTACCTGCAATGATGCAGCAGGCAGATCGCTAAGTTGAAACAAATTCCTGTAAACATCGTGAGAATTGACTTTAATCACATCATTTTCAGGAATTGTAACGAACCGTCAGAAATACCTCAATGCGCGCGTGAAGCGGTTCTCCGTCAAACATAGTGAATTATACGCTGATTTATGAAAAAAAACCGCTTCAGGACAGTTAGAATATCAGGCAAGCAGACGTTCAACCTTGGGGAAGCGGTCACCCTCCAAGCGAAAGAATTCCTCTTTGTTCAGATCAGCAATACTATCGACGACCAGATCCGGCTGGTAGGCATAGTAATCCAAATCAGCCAGTGCTGTGCCCCCCGAGAGGACCAGCACGGAACGGTATCCCATTTCCACTCCCCCCAGTATATCCGTCTCCATCGTGTCGCCAATCATCGTGGTTTGGGCAGAAGAAATCCCTAATTCCTGTCGGGCACTTCGCATCATAACAGGACTCGGCTTTCCAACGCTGAAGGCTTTTTTCTTCGTCGCCGCTTCCAACATGGCAACGAATGCCCCACACCCTGGCCTCAGACCATTTTGCGTGGGACAATTCGGATCCATGTTTGTGGCAATTAATTTCGCGCCGTTTTCAATCATTCGTACAGCCGCCTCGATCATCTCAAGGTTCATCGATCTGCCTTCACCCACCACAACATAATCGGGATCATGATCGACAATCGAATAACCATTCCGATGCAGTGCGTGCAACAAACCTCCTTCACCAATCACGTAAGCTGTACCGTTTGGCTTACATTTTGCAAGATAGCGGGCGGTCGCCATTGCGCAGGTAAAGATGTGTTCTTCACCCACTACGATTCCCATTCGAGATAGTTTTGTGACAACATCCCGTCGAGTTCTTTGGCTGTTATTTGTTAAAAAAATGAAAGGCAGATCCCGCTTTTTTAACTCACTAATAAATTCGACTGCCCCTTCAATCAGCTCAGTCCCTCTGTATATGACACCATCCATGTCAATTAAGTATCCTGGTAACATCGCTTTCGGTCCTTGAATTATTAAATTTGAATCGAGACTCATCGAGTCTATCTTCAGGTGCTGGAGCGCGCTCACTGAATATTCAGTGTTTGAATCGGGTCATAGAAGGATGTCTGTTGATTTGACAATCCTGTCGGGCTCTCTATTTTTGAACTCCAAAATGACCATCAGAACAATTCATGTTTATTCGCATCTGCTGAAGAGTTTTAGCGCATTGAAAAACTATCATACCTGGAGACTTCGCAATTGTTGTGCCGTACTTCCTGACACGATTGGAGTACATGACAATCAAGGATTCCGTAAAGCACTTTCACATATAGACTTTCAACCTTTCGCGATCATCAGCGCCAGTCTAAAAACCATGAATTCTTTACCAAGACCTCACACTGGCAAGCACAGACAGACTTAGCATTTAAGCGAAACTGCTCAGGAAATAGACAAGTCGCTTTTCTGGACTGAAGAGCAAAGCCGATCATTCCTCATCCATAACAAGAAAAACCCCGACTGGCTCAATGAGAACCAGTCGGGGTCGCAACGAAGAATTATTGATTCGATCAGGAATCGTAATAACCCTGGTCTATTCTGATTTTGTTAAATCCTGGATCTCAATTTTTTTGGGTTGCAGGTCCAGCTTTTTATCCAGAACGACAGTTAATACGCCTGCATCAAGGGTCGCATTTACCGAAGCAGGATCCACCCAATCCGGAAGCTGCACAACCCGCTTGAATTTACCATAACGACGTTCATTATGCAGATATTCTCGCCCCTCAACCAATTTTCGTTCACCCGTCAGTAGGAGATGACCATCCTGAATATCCAGTGAAAGTTCTTCCTTATTCATTCCAGGAACGTCAAGGGCGATGTGATACTGCCCCTCGTCTTCCCAAACTGAAAGGGGCGAATAGGCACCTTCATAGCCAGGTAACGATTTTCCAAACATTTGACTGAAAGCATCATCCAAATCAGAACGAAGGTTTGCAGAAAATGGAAATCCTAATTTGTGTGCGCGTGTACTTAACATGACATCTACTCCTTGAAAATAGACTTCGTTTATTGATCTCAAGTCCTTGAAGGCTTGTTCCAATACATTTTTGCTACAAGATGACATAGCACAGAGCATGCCATATTTAGCAAAAAATGAACAAAATGACCTTAATTCGCTCTTAGATAAATACTTACATCTACTGTTTATTCAAGATAAATATCGTACCCGACACAAAACACTGCCATTTTGGCCCACTCGACAAACCAAGCGAAAGCGCCGTTTTGGCAGCCTTCTCTTTGACGAAAAAAAACTCGCAGCAAATCTAATGATTCACTGCGAGCCAAATTCTACCATTTAGAGAATACGGAATCTCTATCACACTTAAGCGTTATAGTAGAGATCGAATTCGTAAGGATGAGGTCGCAAACGAATGGGATCCAACTCTTCGGTTCTCTTGTGGTTGATGAAGGATTTGATCAAATCTTCGCTGAAGACGTCGCCGGCTGTCAGGAAAGCATGATCTTCTTCCAAGGCAATCAACGCTTCGTCCAAAGATTTTGGAGCGACATTGGTTTCAGCCAATTCTTCCGGAGTCATGTCGTAGATATCACGATCTAATGGCTCACCAGGATCAGTCTTGTTCTGAATTCCATCAATCATTGCCATCATCAAAGCAGTAAAGCTGAGATAACCATTGGCTGTCGGATCCGGACAACGGAACTCAACCCGCTTTGCCTTTGGACTACCAGAATACATGGGAATCCGGCAGGAAGCCGATCGGTTTCGCTGGCTCATCGCCAGTGTCACAGGAGCTTCAAAACCAGGCACCAAACGATGGAAGCTGTTGGCAGTCGGGTTCGACAGAGCAATCAATGCACGGCCGTGATTGAGAATTCCACCGATCGCATGCAGAGCTAATTCGCTCATCCCTGCATAGCCATCGCCGTACATCAATGTATCTCCCCCCTTCCAGAGTGAAATATGAGTATGCATGCCGGAACCGTTGTCATCAAAGACAGGCTTAGGCATAAACGTCACGGTTTTGCCGTTTCGTTTGGCTACGTTTTTGATCACATACTTGTACCACATAAATTGATCAGCCATCTGCATGAGTGGAGCGAACTCCATATCAATTTCGCACTGACCGGCGGTCGCAACTTCATGGTGATGCGCTTCGACAACAATCCCTACATTTTGCAGTTCTTCAACCATTTCTGCACGCAGGTCACCATAACTGTCAATTGGTGATACGGGGAAATACCCCCCTTTGTATCCCACTTTATGACCCAGGTTGCCCTCTTCGGACCGGCCAGTATTCCAGGCGGCTTCGGAAGAATCGATTTCGTACATGGCCCCTCTTTGATTCGAGAGGTATCGTACGTCATCAAAGATAAAGAACTCTGGTTCGGGACCAATAAAACAACTATCCGCGATCCCCGTCTGTTGCAGGTAGGCCAGCCCTTTTTTCACAACATTACGCGGATCTTTGTTGTAGTCTTCCTTGGTAATCGGATCGACAATATCAGCCAGAACACTGACTGTAGGCTGCTTGAAAAATGGATCCAATTTCACGGTTGAAGGATCAGGCACGGCGAGCATGTCTGAACTGTCAATTGGCTGCCAACCACGAATGGAAGAACCGTCGAAACCGACACCGTTTTCAAAAGTATCTTCGTCCCAAGTGCTGATGGGGTACGAACAATGCTGCCAGGCACCAAAGATGTCGGTAAACTTTAAGTCGACCATCTTAGCGCCATTTTTTTCTGCAAAAGCAAAAAAGTCTTTGGGAGTCATCGTAAATTGCTCCTCTTAAATATCTGAGTGAAACTGCAGGTAAAGAGGTCCGTCATACCCTGTCCTGCGAAGAACCGATAGATGCACAATAAGTCTAAGCAAAGCACGTAGCAGGCAAATAAAAAATTACCCAGCCACTAAAAAGCAATCCGATGAATATCTGAAAACGTGATCATCCTCTGAACGCCCTATTCCCTTACTTACATTCGTGTGAGCCTCTTGGGATCCCTCTATCGAAAAAGTGATATCAGGAACGCAACTCACACTTCCCCGGTTACTTAAATTCATCATAAATTCAAGTAGATCGGTTGGAAAAAACAGCGATTCCAGGAGTTCGCAACCATACCGAAACCCAAAGGCACAAAATACAAACACGCACACTTTGACGGATTCTTCAGGTGATGGCGATGTATCTTGCTAGACACCATAATACGTTAACGAATCAAACAACAGAAATCTACTGCCAGACAGCACTTCTCTGGCAAATGGAGAGCGGATTTGAGATTTCTTCACCTCTGATATTCAAATTAAACTGGGGACTATTAACGATTACTGAAGCCAGAGAAACAGGACGAGATAAACCGATTAAAACACCCGATTACTAAAGAACATTGCATAAAACATCGCTTGCCAAAATCGTTCTGATAGCAGCTACTTCAGAATACGAATTCTCACTCTGACTTAGAGCGTGACCAAGGCCTTCATCTCACGCACTGCCTGCTCCATACCAACCAGTACAGCCCGCGAAATAATACTGTGACCAATATTGAGTTCACTTACATTCGGGATCGAAGCAATTTTTGATACATTACGATATGTTAAGCCATGCCCCATATGCAATTTGAGTCCCTGCTCAATCGTAAATTCCGAAGCCCTGTGAAGTATTTCAAATTCTCGTTGTTGCTCATCGTCAGATACGGCATCAGCATAGCGGCCAGTATGTAACTCGACAGCATGTACCCCGCTATTTTTTGCAGCAGCAATCTGGTCCAAATCAGGGTCGATAAACAGACTGACCTCGATCCCAACCTCCTGAAGTTGTACGACACAACTTCTGACTCGTTCTAAATTCGCAATAACATCCAAACCGCCTTCCGTGGTCAATTCCTCTCTTTTTTCCGGTACCAACGAAACCTGATCGGGACGCACCTCCAAAGCAATCGCAGTCATCTCCTGTTCAGCCGCCATCTCCAGGTTCAATTTCACCTGTACCGTTTTCTTCATTGTGTAAAGATCGTGGTCCTGTATATGGCGGCGATCTTCCCGCAAGTGCAAGGTAATTCCATCTGCCCCACCCAATTCCGCCAAAACAGCGGCCCAAACCGGGTCCGGTTCATAAGTTAAACGCGCTTGTCGAACGGTGGCAACATGATCAATATTTACGCCCAAATCTGGCATGACTGTTTTACTTTCTAAAGCGAAATTGAGTTCGAGAATTCTAATCAGAAAAATAAAAGCGGGACAACGTTCCTCTTTCCCGACAATCAAACTCCTCCAAAAGTTCTCAGAAACCTCAAAAGGATAAAACGTATATTATTCGTTTTTGAGAGAATATCCAGAACAGGACTCCGGGAATCTCAGGCAATCGTTCTTTTTTCCAAACAAAAAGAAACTCTTTTGTCGCATTTTAGTACTCGTTGACGAATCACTTCCGGATCAAGTATCCAGATCCCCTGTTTCCAACTGATTCGCAATTTCAATTCAGCAGTGAGATGCCCATGTTTTCCAATAAATCTAGCAACTTCTACAAGCGTCTTATCACCATAATCTGTCAAAAGATGTATAAGAAAAAAAGCCGTTCTGCACGGCGAACTCAAAAAGCAATGTGTTACTCATGCGCTCAAACGGAAAACCTGGAAGACAGACAATTACTGGCTGCCGATGATCTAACCGACCTGAGTGATGATTTTGAAAACGCCGCCACCCTCGCCAATTGGCAGCGTATTTACCAAACGGAAGGTTGGGGAGCCGACCAATTGGAAACCTGGAATATTGATGATACGCAAGCTGGAAAAATGGTACTTGCTGCTCATACCACAGTCTGGTTTGATGATTACCGCGGCCCCTTAGTTTACAAGGAACTCACAGGCGACTTTGTCGTCACAACACAAGTACAAATCGGAGATCGTGACGACATCGGCGACAGCGATCCGGATGATGTGCCTAACGGATCACAGTATTCACTCGCGGGGCTCATGATCCGTACCCCACGGAACATTGTAAATCCCGAAGTAGACTGGAGCTTGGGATCGCAGGCAGATGACGGAACCAATAATGGCGAGAACTATGTGTTCCTTTCTCTCGGTTGGGGAAGCTCGGGGGATCAATTTCAAATGGAAACGAAAACGACCCGCAATAGTGATTCTAATCTCGTGCTGCAGGATATGGGTAACAATTCCATCATCAACCTGCAGATCGCCCGCATTGGTGACACTGTCTATACGCTCTATCAATTTCCGGGTGAGGAATGGGTACTTAATCGACGTATTCCTCGATCTGATTTACCCGAAACACTTCAGGCCGGTATGGTAACTTATACTGACTGGGAAAAAGCAAATGACTATGCCCCGTTCGACCAAAACAATAATATACTGCAGATGGGAGGGCTTGATCCGACGCCAGACGTCCCCTTTCAGCCGGATCTGATCGCGGGATTCGAGTACATTCAGTTCGATCGACCGGAAATTCCAGAATCCTTACAGGGATTAAATCTGGGGTTACTCGCTTCTAATTCACAATTACTATCATTCCTAGGCGACAACGTAAATTCTCCAGCCCCTATCAACCCGACCACAGATTCTCCGATGGAAATCGGGATGAATCTTGCGAGCATTGTAGACTGGAACTCTGCCTGGACTTTTACAGACATGGCTCACACCATGCGTTCCTGGAATAATCTCAGTCTGAATCTGGAAACCAACGAATCAAACTCGGGATCAACTCTATTTGATATGGAATTAGATGAAAATGGCTGGCCTATGGAAACTCATCAGACCGTGAATGAGTTAGGACAGACAATTATCCAGCAGTATATTTCTCCTATTCTTACAGGAAATGTTAATCCAGCCGGAATTTACCGCGCAGAATGGGATGGTGAAGCACTGGTATTGCTCCCGGGTGTGATCGAACAGGGTGTGACTCCCGAGGGGCGAAATTATGCATTGCTGGATTTAGCAGAAAACCAGAATGCGCGACTACGAGTTCTAGATATCAATCCAGCCAATTACTTCCGAAACTTCAATCTCTGGATGCCTGAGTATAACGGACAAAGTTTTGTCGGGCAGGACTGGCAACCGGGAGAGTCTTTTTCACCATTTCACCCCCTGTTCCCGGAACGTCTAGAGCCTTTTGAAACACTTCGGTTTATGGACTGGATGGAGGCCAACCTCTCTGATGTTGTCACGTGGGACGATCGCGCTCAACTCTCTGATGCGACCTATTTCGCTGGTAGTGATCAAGATGATTTCCATAATGGCATTGCTCCCGAATATATGATTGAACTTTCTAATACCCTGGATGCAAATGCCTGGTTTAATATGCCTCATCAGGCTGATGAAAGTTTCGTGCGTAATTTTGCAGAACTGGTACGAGATACTCTCGATCCTGAATTGACGATTTATGTCGAATGGTCGAATGAAATCTGGAACTATGCCAATGGATTTGACGCCAGTCGTTGGATTCAGGAACAACTGACACTGCCGGAAAACGCCGGAATGAACCGGTTTGAGTTTTCAGCCAGTCAGATACAGGAAGATTTTGCCATCTGGGAAGAAGTCTTCGCCGGGCAGGAAGACCGACTGGTCCGCGTTGTCGCTGGCCAGCAGGCTAACCCCTTGTATCTGCTCTTGACTGTCTGCAGTTCTTTGTTTTGATAGGTAAACAAAGCCAATGCTTCCCGCCTTTAAAGGCGGGAAGCATTGGTGGCGAGTGTCAGATCGTGTCGACCCCTGGTCCT
>Ga0222668_1000042_pt1 | contig 99768 bp, 100 predicted proteins | sample AntAcemetagen728_FD_179823 | JGI IMG/M metagenome (GOLD analysis project Ga0222668, IMG submission 179823) | Saline water microbial communities from Ace Lake, Antarctica - #728 | ecosystem: Environmental > Aquatic > Non-marine Saline and Alkaline > Saline | place: Antarctica: Ace Lake...
GAGCGAGGTTTTGGCGAGAAATAACTGGACCAATAGACTTTTTTGTCACCAATACGTTGGGAGTTATAACGTAATTCTACGGCGCTATAGCGACTTAAATTATGCCATTTGCCCAGTTTTAAGCCTAAAAAATTCGTGTATTTGCGAATACTATTAGATTCATAGCTGATCGCTAAACCTGTTTTAACAAAAAAGAGTCCAACTCCAACACTGAAGAATAAAAGCGTCCAAGTCCAATGAATTGGTAACAGCACGAAACCACTGATAACTAGTACTGAACCGTGAACGACATATTCGTAAGTTCTCCCCTCGTCTAGATTAAATTGATTATTCATTGAGGAGTTGCGCTTGAAATTAAAGGCCTATTTGTTTAATAATGTTTTGGCAAAACGCACAAACGTTTCTAGATCTTCTCCTCGGGTTGCAATCCCAACAGATACCCGCGTAGCTCCGCGCATTTTTTTCAAATAGTCGATCATATCTTGGTAATTTCCGTTTTCACGACTGGAGAAATAGGTAGCTAATTCTTGCGTTGACAAGCAATTATTGATTTCGTCAATTCCTGGATTGCAAAAACAACCTGAGCGAATGGAAATTAAACGTTGATTAGCTAATTTCTCAATTTCCTCAAATGCATAAGGATTTCCGTTTGGATCAAAGAAATTCATGATCAAGGTGCTACCGACATTTTTACGATCGCTCGGTCCGAAGATGCGAACAAGCGGTTGACCATTGCTGTGCTTGATTTCGAGCAAGCGTTCGCATAGGTTATTAATGAGACTTGTAACACGTTCGTTAATTCTTTCAATTCCGATAGCTTCTATGTATTCTAATCCAGTTTTAATTGCGGGGATATCGAGGTAATTAAGTGTTCCGTCTTCGTAACGTTCGTGATTTTTTGCCAGGTAATGGTGGCTGGCCTGAACAGAAACGAGCGTCACCGTTCCTCCGGCAAACCAAGGTTTTACTAATTTTTCGAATTTGTCTTTCCGAACGAGTAAACATCCAATTCCAGTTGGATAACCAAATATTTTATAAAACGAAACCGATACGAAATCAGGTTTTACGACAGATAAATCAAGTTTAGAGGTTGGAACAAAGGCTGCGGCATCTAATAAAACATCCCAACCCTTCTCATGTGCTTTTTCAATCCATCCTAGGTCATGCTTTACCCCTGAAACATTGGATTGCGCTGGAAAAGCAAAAAGTTTGTTCTTGTGATTTTCTTTTCCAGACAAAAGACCATTCAGTTGATTTTCATTGATGCGAAGATCTTCGTATTGGATGGGGCAATATTCAAACGTTCCTCCTTTATGTGACGAAAATTCCCGAATTCCATTTACTGAATTGTGATTATCTGCCAATAAAACAAAATAGCTATTGGCGTTAAATGGATAGCATTCTCCGACAATTTTTAATGCGCCTGAAGCATTTTGCGTAAAAATGCAGAAATAGTCATCCGCATTAAAATAAGACACTACTTTTTTACGACTTTCTTCAACCAACTCCGTCGCTAAGCTTGAGCTTGGATTTGTAGAATGTGGGTTCCCTAAGACGTTTGCATTCAGCATTTCAAAATGATTATCCAATTGACATTTCGGATAAAGATTGCCTCCAGTAAAATCCAAGTAGGTCTGCCCCGCATCAATAACGCGTTTATATTCCTTCTCAATTAAGGCATTGAAGTAATCGTCATGAGCTAACTCAGAGGTTGACGTTTCTACCGGTTTCTTTTTGAAAATTGAAAAACTCATGCGTGCATCTGATTTTAATTAATTCCCAAAGCAATAGCTACTTATGGATTAGTCTCCAAATGTATGAAATTCGGCATTGAAATCGGCGAAGGAAGGCAAGAAATTAAAGCCCATTCTTGGATTTTAAATCTCAGGATTCGAAATGATTTTAGAGCATAATCACAAAAAGTAAGGCGAGCGCTAAGGTTGTTGTAATACTTACTGCTTGTTTTTCGGTGTAAAAATAGGTGATGCTTTTTGGCGTCTTGGTAAAGAAACTCACCATACTGCAAACAACAGAACCTGGAATAATTATAATAAAGAAGAACAAGGGAGCTAAAATAGATACAACTAAACCACCCAAAATAATTTCAAAAATAAATTCGCCCATGCTTTACTTCAGCTACTTCAATTTATCTTCAATTTTTAACACTGATTGCTCCAACCATATTATCACTTATCCGTGTTGAAATGTCTTCGTTTTCTGTACCGCCGTGGTAATAAGGTTCTGTCACTACGTCAACTTCGTTGCCTAAATGATCAATAAGTTCATACAAATTAATGTTGAAAGCCAACGTATTGCTGCCTTTTTTGCTAACCTCAAAATTGTGTGAAACGGCATAGGTTCGATAACTAGCTTCCCTTCCTGTATGATACGCAAATGTTCCTTCGTATGTCCCATCTAAGTCACCGTCGTACCTGCCTTCACTCATGATGAAACGGTACATGCTCGCCCATCCCCAATAGGTGTTTTCGGTAATGTTTAGTGGATTTCCCTCGTCAGAATAAGTAGCGGGATCAGCTTCGTTTAATTCTTTTTTGACTCCAATTCCAAATGAAACAGATGTATAATCTCCAAAAGGAACACGAAAGTCGATTGATGAAAACCCGGTTGCATCAAATTTGAAGAGCTCAATTTCGCTGACGAGTCTCGCCTGATCTTTCGCATTAATAATCGTTATATTCGACAAATAAAACTGAAATGTTTCATATTGTATATCCACATTACTTGCGTTACGATAAGGTGTATTAAGCCCAAAATTAGCGCCATCAATTTGATTTTGAAAGCTGATGGTTAAATCTGCATTATTCGTCTCTCCATTTTTCTTGCAGGCTGTTAAACTGAGGATGAAAAATAAGACGACAGTAGTATATTTAAATTTTTTCATTTTATTTTATTTTTAGAGCAGGATGAATGCTAGATTCACCCTGCTTTTTGTTTTTTTACATATCAAAATGGATCATCCATTTCAAGGTTGTTGTTTTGTCCTCAGCATCTGTTACTGTAAAATGAATCCATGCCATCATTGGCGCATCTGTAGGAACGATAAAATGTTCGTGGAAATCATACGTCAATTCAGTCGTCGTACCTGTTTCCATGAAGTTAATGACATTATCCATTGTTCCGGCTTCATTTCCAATCATAACAGTATAGTTTTTTAAGCCCCTGTCATCTGTAAATGTTGCTTCAACGTGAACTTCATCTCCCCAATTAAAATGCGTATGTTGCTCCGGCTCATTCACTGTTATAGTCGGATCTTCTTTATCTTTCTTACAAGACGTCGTTCCGAATGCTAAAGTAGCAATTGCTAATAGAACGAATAATTTATTTGAAAATTTCATTATTGAATGTTTTAAAAGTTATAAGTTATCCCTAGGTTAATTTTATTGGATGTTAATAATTGAGTATAGCCATTTAATTGGCTTGAAAAGGCATACTGGTATTCACCAAAAATAGTGAAAGCATTGGTGAAGAATTGGATGCCTCCATTTGCAAAAACAACCGTGCCGCCCGTGTCATCATGGCGCTGTTCGTTTTGATAATAATCACTGTAGGTTGCATCCATTTTTGCGTTTTCAAGATACGTTCCGGCCAAGAACCTAATTGTAGATGCTTTAGTGGTCCAATCGAAAAAGAGATTTGAGGTAGCATTGGAAGTAAATCCATAGCGATATAAAGTAGCATCTCTACCGTTTCTTCTGAAATTTGCAATAAAATTTATACCTATAGACTTGTATTTAAAGGTATAGGTTGCAAAAGTCATGATGTCCCATGTGCCCGTTCCAGGCTGTAAATCTAAATTAGGTATTCCATTCTCATAGGATAAATCTGTTTTTCCTAAGGGGAATTTTAATCCAATTCCGGCGGTCAGTCTATTGCTAAAAACCACTTTACCCGTGTCCTTTTTTGTATTGATGAGCTGGTAAGCAGTCATTAGGGTTGGATCTCCAATTCCTTGGGCTATATAACGATCAACGTTTCCTATTTTTTGACTATTTTGAACATAGGGCACTACCGCGCTAAAATTCCATTTATCGCGCAAATAATAAGTACCTCTTAATTCATAGGTTTGATACGTTTCGTATACATTTTCTCCCCAGAAGGCCATGTCATTTCCATGTCCGGTATGTCGTGTTGCAATCATTTCTCCAAAAAGGTCGTAGGTCCCAAAAAGCTGACGTTGACGCATGTATACACCGACTGAATTACGGTAGTCATTCGGAGAAAGGTTTAAATAGATATTGCAATTATCACAAGCATAACCAATCATCATGTGCGTGAGTACAAAACCCACCATTAATTTTTTCATTGATTTGTTTTATGATCGTTAATTCAAGAATAGTTTTAGGCGACTTGAATGCTCTCGGGCGGATCAAAAACGAAGGGGTGGAATTTTTTTGTTTTTTCTTTATTTGAATGAAAAAAAACGTGTTTGGTCGTTGTGTTAAAAGTAAAATCGGTAAAGCGGAAAGCAGACCTGAATTGAAGGACAATTAATCCTGCTCGAGGACTTGTTGTGGATCTGTCATTAACCTCTAACGACTGACTTGTTTGGTTGAGGGTTTTGTTCAAATGACATTGACCATGGCAATTTAAAGCAGGGCGCTCTTTGTTAACGCAATAGATTGATTCAATTTCAGATTGATTTGCATAAAAATGAACAATAACAAGCGATTGCCAAACAACACTGGTGAGTATGATCAGTCCGATCAAAGCCCCGAGGATGGAATAAACTCTGTTCATTTAGTACAAAAGTAGAACAAATTATTCACGCACAGAATATTCATAATATGATTTTTGTCAGGAGAATAATCTTGGTCTGTTTTACACTTTTTATCCGAACATTTTGATTAATTTCGGAAGCTAATATGGATCTATGAAAAAGTCAATCTTAATTCTGGTTTTAGCTACTTTTAGCTTCGTTTCTTGCAAGTTGTTTGTTAAGTCCGCGGCGAAGTATTGGACATCCAAACAAATAGATGAATTTATAGGGAACTGCCAAGCAAATGCCTCAAAACTCATGAGTGATGAGAAGGCCGCAGAATATTGTGATTGCGCCGTAAATAAAGTCGCAAAAGAATATCAAAATTATGCAGACGTAAAGAAAGCTTCACTCAAAGAAGTGCTCAAAGTAGCGGCGGACTGTAAGGAAAGTTAATCTTTATAATAGGTTTCGTTTAATCACGACTACCACTGAATAGAGTGCCCTGATAGATTTTGATGGGATTTCAATGGTGTTTTCCTCATCTTCCAGATTTGTCAATAACAAGGTGTCTTTTTGAGTGGATTTCAATAATGCTTTTATGAGTAATTGCTCCTGTGTAACAATCGCATGCGTGGCGCCATAATTGTAAAAACTTTGATCAACTATTTTTCGTAAACCAATTAAATCACCATTCGAAAGTTGAGGTTCCATTCCTTGTCCGAAATAGCTGATAAATAAGTCGGCCTTCACACCGGGTATATGCAAATAATCTTTCGGTTGATCGAACGAGGCATTCATCCATAGCGCCGCTAATCCGTATTGTCCCTCTATTTCAAAAAGAGGGATCATGTCCTCATTTTTGTTACTTTGGTTGCTGTTGTATCTTTCAGCTGGATCAGCAACATTTTCGAGTGAATAGAGATTCGAGACGTCTGTCTCCAAAATAACAGCCAATTCTTCCAATTTGTTAAAGTGAGGAAAGATACCTCGAAACATCCAATTGTTAAAATCTTGTTGGGTTACATTGAGTTGCTCAGCGACTTGTTTTTGTTTCAGCGTTCTTTTTTTGATTAAAAATTTGATGTGCTCTTTATTGATTTTCATTGGGTATTTATTTTGTAACAACAGCGGTACCATGTGCATCTCTTTCCAATGATCGCTGTATTTATATCTATTTTTTGTAACTCTTTTGGGGATTAAAGAATTCTATCGAAAGACAAAAGTATAAAATTTCAACCCATTAACTCGAATTTTTTACCCATTTTATCGAAATCTCGGCATTTATTTTTAAATAGCGTCACTGATTTCCGAATATTTTATTTATTTTCTAGATTAAGTGCTTGTTAATGAAAGTTTAATTTAATACTATGAAGGGTTTTTAATGTTTAAATGAAATAAAATGAATAAAAAAAGATATAATCTAAAATAAATTGATATATTTGAATTCAAAATAGATTAACCTGCTTCTACCCAAGAAGAATTATTAAATTATGAAAAATAATATGCCCAATAAAAAAATTAAGTATAAATACTTAATTCATTATCATCTTAATCAACTGCCGCATGAAAAATATAAAATAACCTCACAGCAGTTGCCAAAGAAAATAGGTATAAGTACTGAAACCTTTCGTAAATGGAAGTATATACAACTTGATTCGGACGCAACTATTCCTGCAGATAAATTAGCTATCATTGCCTTTTTTTTTGATATTCGTATCGAAGAAATTTTTAATTATCCTATTCCTAAGTTGAATTTTTCAGAACTTGAGGAAGCATATTTAGCACATAAACTCCAAAACTTATGAAAAGGTCAGTCAAAGAAATTCTGAAACAAGCAGTTGGACAATTGTTTGTTCGAATACACGGTGATTTGTTTCGAACCATTTATGCATCTGAAAATGTTGATTTGGATTTAAAAGGATTGTTATATGATCCTTCAAATGAATCACATGTAATACTTGTAGAACTTTGTAAAGAAAAAATCGGTTATGAGCCAGTTGCCACATATCAAGATATTTTTTATTCAATCATGTCTATCTATATAGAGGGTAAGAAAAAAGAAAGCGGTAAATCCTAAGGTCAAACTGCATTTTGCAAGATGTTAATTGACATTCATAAATAATTCGAACTAAAAATTTGCATAGTAATAGCATTACTATTACTTTTGTGTATAATAGGAAGGGTTACAATGAATGAATTAGGAATTCAAATTAAAATTAGTCAAGAGCTTTACATAAAAGACCCACAGTCTACTGATTTGGGTAAACGCATAGTTTCTGCTAGTATTACTTTGATTGATGAATTAGGCTTTGAAGCATTCACGTTTAAAAAATTAGGGATTGTAATTGGATCACCCGAAAGTTCAGTTTACCGCTACTTCGGAAGTAAACATCAGCTACTCGTCTATTTATTATGCTGGTATTGGAGTTGGATTGAATACAAAATTGTATTTGGAACAATCAATGCGGCCAGCGCTGTCGATAAATTGGAAAAGGCACTCACTATAATTGCAGAGCCAACAGCAATGGATAATACGTTCATACACGTTAATGAGGTTTTACTTCATAAAATCGTTGTGTCTGAATCTACGAAGGTATTTCATACCAAAGCGATTGAAGTCGAAAATGAGAAAGGCTATTTTGCTGTCTACAAGCGAATAGTGAAACGATTATCAGAATTTATTATTGAAGTCAAACCAACCTATAAATTCCCTTGTATGCTTGTAACAACTATTCTTGAAGGGGTAATCGAACAGAATTATTTCGGAGAATATCTTCCTTCGATCACTGATGAGCATCAAGGCGAAAATCGTGTGCTTGAGTTTTATAAAGAGCTTATTTTTAAAACGATTGCATGATGAAAAAGATTGCAAACAAGGGGAGAATAAGATTGCATGTTTTGAGAAATTTCTCACTGCTCTTCATTTCAAAATCTTCTTGCAAATATCAAGACCTTCCTAAGGGTAATTCACTTTGACCATGGAAATAAAACGTTTCTTTTAACTTTTGTATGAATAAATATAATTTGAGTCCTTTTAAAAATTTTAAACATGATTTACCGGCAAGTGTAGTCGTTTTTCTTGTTGCAATTCCGCTTTGCCTAGGAATCGCTTTAGCTTCTGATGCACCGCCATTGTCAGGTATTATTGCAGGTGTCATTGGAGGAATTATGGTAGGATCGCTGAGTGGTTCAGCGCTCGGAGTTAGCGGTCCCGCAGCTGGTTTAGCCCTAATTGTCGCTAATGCAATCGGAGAATTAGGTGGTTTTGAAGCGCTGCTTGTGGCCATAATTTTGGCTGGAATTCTTCAGCTCATCATGGGGTTTTTAAAATTTGGAACAATCGCCTATTATTTTCCTTCTTCTGTTATTCACGGTATGTTGGCAGGTATTGGAATCCTAATTTTTTTGAAACAAATTCCGCATGCCTTTGGTGATGATCGCGATCCAGAGGGAGATGAATCCTTCTTGCAGTTTGACGGTGAAAATACGTTTTCAGAAATTTTCATTAGTATCACCGATTTGATTTCACCAGGCGTCCTGATAATTACGGCTGTATCACTTGTTATTCTTATTTTATGGCAAATGAATTTTATCAAAAAATTCAAAATCACAGGCTTATTGTCAGGACCGTTGGTAGCCGTTATTGCTGGAATAGTTTTGAACTATATATTTATGGCTTATCCGGATTTGACTATAAGCGCTGAGCATTTAGTCAATCTCCCTGTTGCTAAATCTGCTGGAGATTTTTTAAGTAATTTCTCCTACCCTGATTTTAGTATTTTAAGTAATCCACAAGTGTACATAACGGCCGTCTTCATTGCTCTAGTAGCGAGCATGGAAACCCTATTGTGTGTTGAGGCAGCGGACAAACTAGATGAATTTAAGCGTATAACACCTCCGAATCGAGAGCTTAAGGCGCAAGGATTGGGCAATATCATTTCAGGATTAATTGGAGGTATTCCAATTACGCAAGTGATCGTCCGCAGTTCTGCAAATCAGCAAGCAGGTGGACGCACAAAAGCTTCAGCGGTATTTCATGGGGTTTTTATACTAATCAGTATTCTATTCATCCCAAAGGTGCTTAATATGATTCCATACGGAACATTGGCAGCAATTTTAATAGTTGTTGGCTATAAATTGGCGAAGCCTTCTCTTTTTAAGAAAATGTATAAAGAAGGATTTAGACAATTTATTCCTTTTGTCGTAACGATTATCGGAATTTTATTGACTGATTTGTTGATAGGAATAGCTTTAGGACTTGTTGTGGCGGTATTCATCATCTTAAGTAATAATCTGCGTGTCCCATTTAAGGTCACCACGCGAGGAGAAGGAAAGGATCAGATAACTGTGGTTTCGCTTTCAGAAGATGTTACCTTCTTGAATAAAGCTTCAGTGATGACTTTATTAAATCAAATTCCGGATGACTCTCAAATAGAAATTGACGCGAGTCAATCCCAATTTATTCATCATGATATAATCGAAATAATTGAAGATTTTAAGATTAATGCTGAAGGGCGTGGAATTAAATTAACAACAATTGATTTAACGAAAGAAAAACAACAACCCACACTTGCTGAGTTAGAGCAAGGAGGATCAAAAAAATAGGATATGAGAACTTTAATACAAGAACTTTAAGAAAATCCAAAACGAACGGATGCGCATGGAATCCCTGTAGAATGGATCAAGCGATTCGTGCAAAACTCGATAAAACGAATTCGAAAAGAAAGCCCGATTATAGTTCAAATGGAGTCTGATGGTGAAATTGAAATTTAGGGACTCTGTATAGTGTGACTTTTGGAGCGGTTAAGTTCTACTAAAAAATCCGATACAGTTTGAAGAGATCGAAATCTCCGTTCTTATTTTATAAGTTTATAGGTGAGGTGCTGATTATTCGAAATTAATGTCAAAACATAAGAGCCGTTTGATAGGTTATTTGTCTCAAGAATTGCTTTGTTGGATCCATTTCCTTCTAAGATTAAATCACCAACTGCTGTGTACATTTGATACACGAAATCACCATTGATGTTAATCAAGATGTAATCCTTGAAAGGATTTGGTGCAACCAATATTGTATCTTTCACTTCAAAATCTATTGACGAAAAAACGGTTGTGCCAACAGCATATCCGATCTCCCAAAAGTAATCGGTAGAACCTTCTGGAAGAGGTTCAACATCTTTGCCTGTGTACCACATTTTGAGCGATCCATCCTCATCCCATAATACAGAAGGGAATGATGCTGTATTTTCGTCCCATGTACCCGATTCCCCTCTGACTAAAACAGGATTTTCAATCGATTTGTTCCAGTTAATTCCGTCTAAAGATGTTGCTATTCCTACTTGTTGGCCAAATAGGTCGTATTGATTAGCGCCGCCATACCACATGTAATAAATACCCTCAATTTTTAAGACATGGGGATCTTGAACATAAATACTATCCCATCCAAAAGGACTGACTTCTAAAACCGGATTATTTTCATATTTCTCCCAATTAATTCCGTCTGAGGAATAAGCATAACCAATGCTTACATAGCCATCCGTTTCTTGTCCATCAAATACACCATCAAAAGCGGCATACCACATGTGGTATGTGCCATCTTCTAAAATTACGGAGGGACCTTCCAGAAATCCGTTATCCCATTGTGTGTCGCTTCCAACTAGAAGAACGGGTTCAGGAGCTTTCGACCAATTTAGTCCGTCTGAAGAATAGGCATAACCAATGTGGTAGGTTCCTGTTTCGTCGGTTAAACCGGCATACCACATTTTATAGCGCTGACTGGGATCGGCAAGTGGGTCTATTAATACACTTACGGTTTCCACACCAAGTGAATCCCAACCATCATAAGAAACGTCCATTACCGGATTTGCATCCGATTTCTCCCAATTTATGCCGTCAGATGACTCACAATAACAAATTCTTGCCCGAAGGTTGAATTCATCAGTTGGATAATTAAACCCTCCGCAGGTATACCACATTTTATAAAGGTCACCTTCTCGAAGTACAAAATTATCACTAATCGCATAAAAATCGTTGGAAAGTGAAGCAAAAACAGTGTCTCTTTCAAGCACAGGTGATGTGCCAAATTTAGTCCATGAATATTGGCAAAATGTGATGATTGAAAGGTTACATAGTAGAAGTGATGTCCATATCTTTTTCATAGCTTATTTACATATTGTCGCAGACAGACAAGGAATCCCCTATCGAGAAAGAATCCATGCCGAATTTTCGCTTGGATGCGCAGCAATGAATTTTACTTTCGCCTCTTCCGCTTTTTCTTTTGTTGCGAATGATCCTATGGATACATAGGTGTATTTATTGCCAGTAATGACACGTGCGTTTTCATTTTCCTTTATAATCAAGTTCCGCTTTTCTAGGGCGTTATTAAGTTTAGAGAAAGCTCCAACAATAAGATGGAACGAATCTATGTTGGTTGTCATGAAAGGCAATGATTTTATTTTATTTTTAGGACGAAAATGATGTTCGTATTTTCTTTCATCACTAATCATTAATTTGTTTAAGGCTATATCATTATGTCGCTCGAATTTTGAGAGAGGCACTGAATCATTGTTTGAAATTATCGATTGTTTCCAATACCAACCAAATAAAGTGGGGGGATGTAAAGTTCGTTCCAACTTAAAATCTTTAAACACTTCGATTTTACCTGAATAACAAGCTACCCATATTTCGGACTCTTTCCAATTTCCGCAAATACCAATTGGTTTATCAGCAGTTGCGATTTCTGCCTCAATTCGCATTGAATCTGTATTTATCTTGGTAAATAGGTTGTCAAAGTAGTTTACCACGTAGAGTGATTTTTCGTCTGGCGATAAGGTCATACTTCTAGGACCTGCCGCCGTTTTACAAGTTGTTCGCTGATTTGTATACCGATTGTATTTTACCAATTCATGGCTCCCATTTAGCGATATATACAGGATAGAGTCATGTTGTGAAAGAAGGACAGATCGAGGTGATTTACCAATCTTTTCGATTGTACGTGTGGCATATGTTTCTAAATCGATTTCAACGAGTTTAGTTGATCCCATGATTGTTATATATGCATACTTTTCATCTTCTGTAATCGCTATTCCTCTGGGATGCGCACCAACTGTTATCCGTTTCACTTCTCTTTCGGTCGCCAAATTAATGATAGAAACATCAGAACTGACCCAATTGCTTACTAATAACCATTTTTCATTGGAGGAGATCGCCATGAATTTTGGTACTGATCCCACTTCAATCACATGTTCAATTACAAAGGTTTCTGTATTAATTTTATAAATGAAGCTGGGATCATAATCCGTTCCAACACAATCATCACAACCAGGATTTGTAAAGGTTGAACCCGACATATGATAATTTGAGACCCAGAGATACGAACCGCCAGCTGAAAACACACCTTCAACTGGAGCGCCTCTAAATTTTTCCGAACCATATTTATTGATGCCAAAACCAGCGAGTTCTACTGCATCATTGATTTTTGAGACGCGTTCACCAGATTCATTGTAAATGGTAACGGTGTGGCGATACATCATATTTTGAGCGGCAAAAAGTCCGTTTCCACTCGAAACCACTGATTTTGGCGCTATACCGTCTATGATTTCAAACTTTTTGCGGATATGGGTTTCGACTTGTCCAAATGAGCAGTTGGTAGGGATGAAAAAAAGTAAAAAGAAGAAGGTGCACCAAAGCGTGTTTAGTTTTTTAGAAACGGAATGATATGATTGTAATCGGAACATATCCTTCTACTCCGTATCAATCTCAGACGTGCTCGTTTTGAGAATGAAATTTCCAACTTGGACCGTGATTTTTTTGCCGCTAACTTCCAGTATTGTGCCGAGTGTCTGTTGATTTTTTAGTTTGACTTTTGAGCCAATTTTTAGTGCGTTTTTTACTTCCTCTAATTTTTGTTCTCGTGCTGCTTTCTCTAACGCTAGGGCTTTTTCTTGTGCCTCTTTTGAAATGACGGGCAAATCAGGTGATGAGATGTCTTTTGCTAAGACAAGCGGTTGTTTTTGTTCTATAATTTTTGACTTTTCAATGGACGCCATCTTTTTTAACGCCTCATACATAGCTTTATCGGTTTTGTGATGCTTGAATTTCCCTATAATTTCAAAAAACTTTTTTCCAGCATTGACAAATTTGTTTTGCTGTTCGATAAAGAGGTTTAAACGATCGGATTTATCTTGCAGTTTTTCTAACTGTGAGGAGTAGGTTCGAATAGTTTTCTGCGCTTCATTTTGCGAACGGTATTGCTCTGTGTTTATTTTTTTGAATTTAGATTTTTCCTTTTGAAGTGCTACTGTTAGTGCATCAACTTGCAACTTTTGCTCGGAAACTTTCCCTTTCGCCTTCTCGATCAAATCCAATGGAATTCCATTGTGTTGTGCAACCTCAAACGTGAAAGAGGAACCTGGTTGACCGATTGAAAGTTGAAAAAGGGGTTCTAATTTTTTAGTATCGAAGAGCATGCATGCATTTGTCGCGGCATCCAAGCTTGATGTTAAAATTTTGATATTCGTATAATGCGTCGTGATCACTGCGAATAAGTTTTTTTCATATAATTCAAGATAAAAAACCTCTGCTAATGCCCCTCCTAATTCGGGGTCTGATCCACTGCCAAATTCATCCAATAATAACAACGTATTCGCTTCAGCGTGTTGAAGAAAATAGTTCATACGATTCAAGCGATAGCTATAAGTACTCAGTTCGTTCTCGATTGATTGATTGTCTCCAATATCTGAGAGAACTTGTTCAAACCAACAACACGAACTGTTTTCGTCTAATGGCAAGAACAAACCGCATTGAAACATTAATTGCAATAAACCAACGGTCTTTAATGTAATTGATTTACCTCCTGCATTGGGGCCTGAAATGACCAAGAAGCGGCTCTCTTCACTAAGTGAAAGGTCTTGGCCAACAGTTTTGTGCCCTTTTGCATTGTTTTTCAAATAAAGTAAAGGATGAATGGCATTTTTCCATTCCATCTTGCGCGTGGCGTTATATCCTGGGCGAATACCATTATACGTTAATCCAAAAAGAACTTTTGCATTGAGGAGGTCGAAACGGACGAGTAAACGTTGGAATGCTTTCAACTGTCTCTTTTCGCCGCGTAGCTTATATGTTACTGCTTCTAGTATTAAAAAAAGTTCGTTACTCTCGTCAACATAAAGTTGTTCTTGTTCTTTATTGATTTGTATATTTTCTTGGGGCTCGATATAGGTATAAGTTCCTTTTGCGCTCACACCATAAATTTTTCCAGGAACTCGTTTTTTATATTGTGAAAGTACCGCCAAAAGTCGCCTGTTTTCTAAATATGTTTCTTCTGACTCACCTAATAACTCTTCTTGTTTGCACAGGCGCAATGTTCGCTCAAAATTCTTATTAATATCAAGCCGATTGGATTTTATTTTTTTTCGAATACCTGCTAACCGGGGGGTGGCATCATCTTTAATTTCTAACTTTTTTTGATCAAGGACTTCTGTAATTATTTCCAATACGTCTTTAATTCCTGTAATATGTTCACAGGCATCAGCAACAAGTGGAATGTCATATTTATGACTCTTAGCAAAGTCAATCAATTTTTTTGTGCCCAAACAAAGCGCAAAGACTTTAAGCAATTCGCTTAAGATTAGCACACCATTTTCTATTCTTAGAATGTTTAATGCTGTATCAATGTCCTCTGAATTGGAGTGAGGAAAGGATAGACGTGGATCGTGATGGATGGATAAGATTTCAGCAAGTAAATCGAATTCATGCACTAATAGATTAGGCTGATCAAAAAATTGGATTTTTCGCGCATTTTCTTTTGCCTTTTGTGACTTACAATAAGTAGCAAGTAAATCACAAATGGCATCAAATTCAAGTTCTTTACTGCTCTGTTGATCAAATTTCATCTCTTCTCCTCAAACCGCACGAAATTAGAGATTTTTTGTTAATGTTCGAGACCTTCACCTTATTTATTCGCCCAATTTTAATCTATTTGATGATCAGACTATTTTTTTTAGTGAATTTTCATAGTTTTGAATAAGGCCCATTAAAATGAGTATGAAATTTATAATCAGCATATGCGCTTTTTTAACTGCGGCGTTTGCCTATTCGGACTCACCGTTAACCTCCACCTATTTTGCGAAGTATTGCGCTGCTGATGCAGTAATTCAAGGGTATAAAGAAAAGGGGTTTTCAGTGGAATTAATGCAGTTTTTATCGAGCTCAAAAGAAAATCCAGTGCATAAAATTGCCCTAATTAATGAAATAAGTTGGGGTAGCGATCAATATGTTAAGAGGTACGAAGCCTACTTAATTAAGAACAATAACGGAATCACTAGTATGATTTTCGAAGCGTTGAAGTCGAGTAATGGATCACAGAAAGAACTAAATAAATTGACAAAATCGCTTTCGGCAGATGAATTGATGTCTTGGGCTTATTTGCAAGCATTGGGTGATTATTTTCACCCGTCAGAAGCTATCAAGGCAGCTGCCCTAGCGCATAACCGAATGAAAGAGAAAAGTATGGCACATGCTACAGTTTATGCACTTATACGTTGTCAAATCGCATTCAACCAAAGTTGGTGTGAGGTGTATCGGGTTGGAAACGAATATTTAAGAGTGCGCAAATACAGATCCAATCTCCTAAATACAGAAGCGGTTTCAACAATTATGGAATATCTCGACTTGTATAAAGGAGATTGTTAAAAGGTAATTTGACAGCCAATTACAATACCATTGCTAAATGCATCATGTTCGCTATGCGTTACACCAGGAGGGAAAGGTTGAAAAGGATCGCTTCCACTGATCCAATTTAATGGAACGTATCCATCCGTTCTAAACAATTCAAGAAAGAGTTTTGAGGATTGATCGATTAAAGCGGAGAAACCCAAAATGAGTTGATTTTGTCGCTCCCAAGGCGCGCCATTTGGACCAGCGACGAAGTCTGAAAATTCGGCAGATAATTTATAAATTACGGGTTTGTTTGCGTTTAATGTATAAGCAGCTCCTAGATCAAATGAAGAAACTCTGAAGGCTTCAAATTGATCGAGTGGTGGAGTAGGATTGTGTGTTCCAGGCCAAACCTTTAAGGTTTTAGCATAACCACCTTTTATGATAATCCGATCATTTACATTGAAGGTGCCGTATGCTGTAACTGCTGGATTATTGAAAGATGCTGGGTCAAAATGCTGCACCGGAAAGGCTTGATTATAAGTCGATCCATGAAGGTATGAGCCACCAAGTTTTAAACTAATTTTTTCCGTAAAATAAAGGGTGTAGTTTAGGTCTGCGATAAAATTATTGACTAAGGAGGGGATATTTGTGGAGTCACCTACAGTCGTATTCATTCCTCTAAATTGTGCCCCACCTTGCGCAGCCATAAATGAAGCATTGATGTTCCATTTCTCAAAACTGATTTGGGCACCATAACAAAGCCCACCAAACGCATGCCATAGGGTCGAATTCGTAAATGGACTTACAGATCCCGTTTGACCAAATGGAGAATCTAATTTACCGATCGCCCCATAAACAGGAAGTTTAGTAAGGTTGCCAAAAGCAACAAATCCTTTTCTCAACTGAAGTTGGTTTCGCTCGAGATCAGTAATTAATCCCGTTCCAAAACTTTGTTCGGGGTCATAAAGTATCTCAGCATAGGACGTGATCCAATTGTTGACCGTTCCCGTGAAAGAAAGCTGAAAAGAATGTATAACCGCTTCTGTCACAACATGTCCGATTTGATTCTTTGAGGTGGGATGACGCATCAAGTATCCGAATTTGGAGTCGATATTAGAGTATTGATAATCTCCAAGTGCAATAAGTGATGTACCAATGACCAAACCTCGCTCCTTTATTGTGCCCTTTTGTCGTTCTTCCATCAAAATACTTAACTTCCTCAAGTTCTGTGTAGGTTCCATCATGCGATAACTGAAAGGACTGTTGGCCTCTAGTTTAAAAGATGAATTGGTGGTCGTATCATCTTGTGCAACTCCTAATATATGGAAGAATGTGAAGAGTAGGAGCCCCATCCATTTAGTTGTCATAAGCACATCATTTTAGCTTTCAACTTTTGGGACTTGAAATGTTTTATAGTTTAAATTGGTGCCTAAAATTAACAATAATAGGGAGTAAAAAAAATTAGACTCAAGATAAGGCACAGTTTTTATCAAATCATTCGGCAAGTGCATCCATCTTCCAATAGGTGTGGATCTCTTTTTCAAACTTCTTTTGTTGGACGAGTGCTGGCTGCTTATTAGGAAGCATTGCTAAGACAATAGAACCTCCATCTTCATCTATTGCGCAAATTTCAAAGTATTTTTTCTCGTTTTGACGAAGAATAAGTCCTTGAAATTTTTCTCGTTCAATGTAAATTTCGTTCGAACGTTTTTTTCGGAATGGTACCCTGTTCCCTCTCTTTATATACTTTTCAGTGATAATGATTTCTATTGAATACAGCGAAAAATAGATTAATGTGAAGAGAATGCTCAAGCAAATTGTCGTTAAGAGTGCCGAATCAAAGATGGGATCATACAGTCCCATAAAGACAACCCAAATGGCCGCGAAGAATAAAACGATAGGAAATTTTTCTTGGTGGACAATGATTTTCTTTTTCATAAAAGGAGAATTCTCGTCAAAGATAAGTATCAAAAGGATAAGGTGTATATTTTTTTAATTGAACTCATCTAATAAGATTCATTCTACCTGTTCACAGACAGTTCGAAATTCACGTTGTTAAGGCTTAGAGTTGATCTGCTGCTACTGCTAAAATAAAGGCATATTCTTCTGCGATTTCTTTTAATTGTTCAAAACGTCCAGAGGCGCCACTGTGCCCTGCCTTCATATACGTTCTCAATAAAACAGGATTCGTATCGGTCTTCAATTTGCGCAATTTTGCGACATATTTAGTGGGCTCCCAATACTGAACTTGAGAATCATGAAGGCCACTTGAAACGTACATGCATGGATAATCCTTCGCTTCCAATTGATCGTAAGGTGAATAAGAACGCATGTATTGATAAGCCTCCTTCTCATTTGGATTGCCCCATTCATCATATTCGCCTATAGTGAGCGGTAAGGTTTCGTCCAGCATGGTTGTCACAACATCTAAAAAGGGAACTTCTAAAATGAGCCCTTTCCATAATGATGGACGCATATTAGCAACGGCACCAATTAAAAGTCCACCCGCGCTGCCTCCCATGGCAAAGACTTGCGCTGGATCGGCGTACTTTGATTGTATCAGGTATTCGGCTGATGCAATAAAATCAATAAATGTGTTTTTCTTCGCCATCAATCGGCCATTCTCATACCAATCGGTACCCAAATATTCACCCCCTCGCACATGGGCGATCGCAAAAATAAATCCACGATCCAATAAACTAAGTCGAGCGACACTAAAATAAGGATCAATTGTCGCGCCATATGCACCATATCCATGCAAAAATAGCGGATTTCCTCCGTTCTTCTTAAATGTGTCAGATCGATAAACGAGTGAAATTGGAACTTTTGTTCCATCCTCCGATTGAGCCCATACCCGCTCTGAAGTATAATTTTCACTCTTAAAATTTCCGAGTACAACTGTTTGCTTTATAACGGTCCGCTCAAATGTGTTGAGCTGAATATCGTAAATCGTATGTGGTGTTGTCAATGAACTGTATCCAACACGCACAAATTCTGCGGAATATTCAGGGTTGTTCTCTAAATAAACTGTGAATGTTTCTTCTGTAGGTGGAATGAGTTGTTGTGAATGATCACGCCGGTTGTAAACACGTAATTGATCTAAACCATTCTCTTTTTCTTGAACAACAAGATGCGTATCAAAGACTTCGAAATCTTCGATCAAAGCGACTTTGCTATGTTCTTGTATCGTTTGCCAGTTTTCGGGCCCCCTAGCATTAAGTCCACATTTTACCAACTTGAAATTCTTTGCGTCACGATTTGTTTTAATATAATAACAATCACCCCCTAATTCGGGATAATATTCATGATTTTCTTCACGTGGTAAAAAGGACTTAAAATCACTTAAGTCATGCGCCGATTTAAAGAGGAATTCAGTTGTTTGAGTGCTGTGGCAACCTATAAAGAGGAATGAATAATCCCCGCTTGTATCCACCGATAAGCTAAACGATTCGTCTTTTTCCTCATACACTTCATGCTGTTCACCTGTAAAAATGTTTAATGATTTAACTAAATAAGGTCGAAGTGTTTCAGCCTCTTTAAGGATATAATAAATCGTTTCATTATCGGCATGCCAAGCAAATTCACTTTCGCAGTTTTCAAGTTTTAATTCCAAGAGATGACCTGTTTTTAAATCTTTGAATCGAATCGTATATTGACGATTACCACTCTTGTCCTCTGCAAACGCCAAAAGATCATTGCTCTCGGTTAATGCAAAGGAATCGATTTCATAATATTCTTCCTCGAATGCCAATTCATTTTCATCCAAGAGTAATTCTTCTTCTGCATCAAGTGATGATTTCTTTCTACAATAGAGTGTATATTCTTGCCCTTTTTCATAGCGGGCATAATACCAATAACCATTTTTAAAATAAGGTGCCGAAGATTCGTCTTCCTTGAGACGAGCTTTCATTTCTGCGTAAAGCTGTTTTCTTAATTTTTTATGAGGTGACAAGATCGAATTGGTATAGCGGTTCTCAGCTTTGAGGTGCTTTATTACGGCTTTATCTTTTTTATCAGCCATCCAAAAAAAAGGATCTATCCTTGTCTCACCATGAAGGCTTAGTGCATGCGGAATTTCTTTTGCTTGTGGATGTGACATTTCTGTGGAGCGCGTTATGGCTGAAATTTTTTAAATGAATTAGCAATGTATTTTTCATCTCGACCATAAACATCTGGAAAAAATGAAATTCCACCCAAGCTATCTCCTGCTGCAGTTATATAGTCTATATATACTTCAAATGGTTCATTTAATTCCAATACTCTTTGCTCCCCACGATCGATATAACTAATTAAAGAATCACCTACTGTTTTATGTTGATCTGCAGCCAAAATGGCTTTTGCTAATTCATACGGTTCATGAAGTCGAACACATCCGTGAGAATAGGCTCTCATGTCGTTCATAAATAAACTCTTAGACGGAGTGTCATGGATAAAAACGGAATGAACATTCGGAAATAAAAATTTTATTTTACCAAGGCTATTGCTCGCTCCACCATCTTGCCTCACTTTGTATGGGAAGTTTGTTTGTTTAATTGAATTCCAGTCTATCCCCGAAGGGTCCACTTGCGCCTCTCCTTTGAAAATCTTGTATCCGCGTTTTGCAAAATAGGCCGAGTCTTTGCGCGCACCAGCTAATATTTCAGTGGATGAAATAGAGTAGGGCACATGCCAAAATGGATTCGTAACCATGCGCTGCATAGTCGCATGAAATTCTGGTGTTTGTGTTCCGTAAGCGCCTACAACAACGCGGTGCTTCCTAACGGTTTGCTTCTTATCTATAAAATAAAGGGTATATTCGGGTATATTTACCCGGATATAACGGTTAGGATATTCTTGCTTCCAACGCCATTTTTCTAAACTCAATGCCGCTTGATAAAAACGATCTAGGTTACTTTTTTCAAGCGATCTTCCTGTCCATTTTCCAACTATTGCGTCCGGTTTAAGACCGCTACTCAATTGAAATAATTTTAGTCGTTCGATAAAAATGGAGTCATTGTCACGATCGGCGCTATCCAGGTAGTGATGTGCAATTAACACTTCGTTAGCAGCAGCATAGCAGACTAAAGAATCATCCTTAAAGGCAGGTATGCTAAAATGATTGGTGTCTAAATCAAAGCTGTCCAAATAATTGGCTAATCCTTTTTGTAGTTGCTGATAATCCCAAATTTGTGGTTGGTGGCTTAACAAAATCTCATTGACATTTCCATCTTCCATCAATTGATGTAAATCGTCCTCAATCGAGAAGGTAATCGAATCCTTTTTCCAAACATAGGCATAGTTACTCGAATCAATGCATCCAACATTGAGGTGTGTCGCGTAAAGGTAATAAGCGTTTGTCATCAATACTTCCGCATCCTGAAGGGAAGAATCGACCATAGTATGGATGAGGTTCGCTTCAAACATTTCAGGAAGCAAACCGTAATCGTATGCATTGTCAATGAGTTCAAGAAACGCTGATCCTGTCTCAGATAAGTTTTTTGAAGTTGTCCAAATAGGCAGGTAATCAGTCGACTTATAAAATGCAAGAACCTCTTTATCTGCTAATAACCGATCGTTTTCATAGATTAATTGTTCAGCCGTTGAAAATTTATCTGTCAGCAATGCACGCATGCTTAGTTCATCTTCAGATACGTCATTTGCAGAATCACCCGAAATACCGCTGCAACAATTGATTGAAACCAAAAGCATTAAAAGCAGTATACTATGGAAAATGGTCTTTTTCATTTCAGTTTAAATATAGATAAACCGATTATATTACAGGTTATAAAAAAAGCAAATGTACGTTACTTATTTATTATTAGCATCAACAATAGTAATTTCTGTAATTGCTATGGACAATCCGACGCTAAAATCACGTTTGATGCTCAATCCATACGCGGTAATTCATCATAAAAAATGGTACCGTTGTTTCACCCATGCTTTCGTGCATGCCGATTGGTTGCACCTCGGTTTCAACATGTACGTCTTGTATTCTTTTGGAGAGATATTAGAGTTACAGCTCATTGCACTCTATGGTTTAAAAGGGTATTATTATATGGGCTTGTTATACCTTTCTGCGATTCTTTTTTCATCTCTTATTTCTCTTTATACAAACAAGGATAATCCGGGCTATAATTCGCTGGGCGCGTCGGGTGCGGTAATGGCTGTTTTATTTGCTTATATCTTAATTTTTCCAACTTCAGAATTGGGGCTCTTATTTTTACCCATTCGTGTTCCTGCATTTATTTTTGGTCCAATCATATTAATTGTCGAATATGCCCTCTCAAAAAGAGGAGGAACGGGTATTGCGCATGATGCGCATTTTGCAGGAGCGATATACGGCATTCTTTTTATGGGAGTAATTGATTACCATTTTTTATTAAACTTTTTTAATCAGTTTGTGAGATGAGCAAATTTGTAAATAATAACGGTGTTCTTATCTCGGCAGAATCTTATAGTATAACTGCTGGAAATAGAGCTCATTTATACGGAGATGGTTTATTTGAATCAATTCGTGTATTTAAAGGGCATCCAATCAATCTCCAACAACATCTCAATCGGTTAATTGATGGAATGAAAACACTTCAGATGATCTCTCCTCCAAATTTTGATCTTCATTTTTTTGAGCGAGAAATTCAAGCTTTGCTGACCAAAAACGAATTGAATGGGAGCGCTAAACTTCGAATTTCAGTTGATCGTGTTGCGGGAGGAACCTATCTGCCTCAATCAAATCACGTCGTTTATTTTATTGAAACAGAAGAATTAATCGATTCGACTTTTGAGTTGAACGAAAAGGGCTTGGAAATTGATTTATATGAAGACCTCAAAAAACAGATCAATTTTTTATCGCCTTATAAAACTAAGAACGCCCTTATATATGTAATGGGCAAGTTAAGTGCGAAGTTAAAAGATAAGGATGACTTGCTTTTAATGAACGATAAATTGGGGATAATAGAAAGTACGAGCGCCAATTTATTTATCGTAAGCAATGGGGTTTTATACACCCCTGGATTAGATTTAGGGTGTTTAGGGGGTACAATGCGGATGCAAATTATTAACTTAGCACTGAAACACAACATCAAAGTTTACGAATGTAACATTTCTCCCCAAAATTTATTGGCAGCTGATGAGGTGTTTTTAACCAATGCGATTAAAGGAGTTATATGGGTGGGAAAGTATCGATCTAAGACTTATACCAATCAAGTATCTCAGGAATTAGTAAAATTTTTAAACCTACAATGGAATTTAGTATGAACACAAAAAGAAGAACAGTAACTTGGAAAAACCTGATGTTAATGAGTATGCTATTCATTACATCAACAGTTTTCAGTCAAACACAGGCTGAAATGTTAAAGGATGAAAAAAAGATAGACAAATGTTGGAAAGTATATAATAATAAGAGCCGTACTAAAGGTGTCGAAAAATTAGAAAAGTACATGGACGATCAAGTCTTCAGTTCCAATTATGCTTACAACTCTATTGTTGAAATGAAGTACAAAACGTACAAGAGTTTAATGGATATTTTTGGCGGAGAGGATGCGATTAGTGTGACTGTTGAAGGTGAGGATAGCGATTCTTTCTCCAATACTTTTCAAACTGAAATAATGGGCCTTTTTAAGACGAATTTTGTGAATGTTTGTCGCGAAAGTACCTTGCGCGCAACCTCTTCATATGGGGATAAATATTTAAGTCGTATAATGATAGACTTTAAGCCTGATAGCCTCGTTGGTGAAAAGGCGAAATCTTATTTTGATGAAGGGAAACAGTTCTTCGTTGATGACGATTTTGAATTGGCAGACATGAATTTCCGTAAAGCAATCGTCGAAGATCCAGCTTATTATGAAGCACATCTTTTTATTGGTTATAATTTTTGGTTGCAAGAAAAATATGACAGTGCATTAGTCTATTTTTCGGCAGGTAAAGAATTACAGCCCAATTTATTGTCAATTCGATTACATGTGATTGATGCGCTTATTGAGCAAGGGTTATTTTACCGTGCAAAAAAAGAATGTCTAGAGGCTCTTACGGTCTATCCTGGTTATAATGTAAAAACAACCTTAAACGGAATTTTATCGAAAGAAAATAAAGTTTTAGATCAACACCGTATTCTCCGTACATTCTATCCAAACGATATTGCTGATGAAGATCAATCTTCGTTGGAAGGCTTGCCCTTGTGGGAAGATTACCGAGCAGCAAAAGAAGATGTAAGAAAATACTGTAACGACGACGGAATCATTGAAGAGAATGGAGAATTTGAGGATCGTTATCTAGAGGTGTATTCTTACCGAAAAATGTTGGAAGCACATCCAAATGATTTGTCGAGTGATTTACATTTTGCAGACAAAATGAGAGAAGAAGGGTTTTTAGAGCCTTATGTTTTAGTTTGTTTATTTCACTATGATTTCTACGAACAATTTAAAGACTATATGTCAAGTGAAGAGAACAGAGCGAAAACAATTGAGTTTTACGAGAAATATATTATCGTTTCCTATAATAACTAAGAGCAGACGTTTCGTTTCGACTTAAAAGCAATTCCGAAAGGGGTTGCTTTTTTAGTTATGGAGCGGGTTTTTTGGGAAATGAGCAAAGGCCTTATATTTGCCGCCTTGTCGCGTCATATAATCGGTCCACAGATTGGCATTGGCTGTATCCATTAGTTCTGCCGTGTCATGAATATCTGCAACGAGCCAAGCATTTTGCTTTAACTCCCCATCTAATTGTTTTTCACTCCAACCTGAATAACCTAAAAAGAAACGTATTTCATGTTTTTTTATCGCTCCAGCAATTAAAAGTCCTTTTAGAATTTCAAAATCTCCCCCTGCATAGATGCCTGTAGTAATCTCAACACTTTCAGGAATCGTATCGCCAAGCGAGTGGAGGTAATACAAGTTTTTGGAGTTTACTGGGCCGCCTAATCCAATTTTAGTTTCAAAATGAGGAAGTGAGTCAAAATCGGCGAGGTCCACATCTATGTAATTATTCATAACAAAACCAAAGGATCCTTCTTCATTCTGCTCACAAAGGAGAACCACGGATCGGTTGAAGTATGAACTCTCTTCGAACGGTTCCGTAATTAAAAGTCGACCCTTTTGAGGTTCTAGTTTGTTATAAACGTTTAAATCAATCATGTTCTACAAAGATAAGACGTTTTTAAGAGAAAAAAAGTGACGATAAAAATTAGAATCAGGATTTTTTTATGACATTTGTTCTAGCCTATGTCTAAAGTAGAAGTTCGAAATAAAAAAGTGCGCTTTCAATTTGAGTTGTTGGAAGATTTTAATGCAGGAATCGTGTTGACGGGAACTGAAATGAAATCCATCCGGAACGGGAAGGCGAGTATAGTTGAATCATTTTGTGTTATTACTGATGGAGAAATTTTTATTCGAAACATGTACATTGCCGAATATGAAAATGGTTCATACAATAATCACAGCCCAAGAAGAGACCGAAAATTATTGTTAACCAAACTCGAACTCCGAAAATTGGAAAAAAAAATGAAAGATAAAGGGCTGACAATTGTGCCTTCTCTTATTTTTATCAACGAAAAGAATCTTGCCAAAGCACGAATTCATCTTGCTAAAGGAAAAAAACTCCACGATAAACGGAGCGATTTAAAAGACAAGGATACAAAGCGCGAAATGGATCGTGCTATGAAAAAGTAGTACAGAAGATATTCTTGTTTTTTTGGTGCAAATTAAAGTTGCTTTTGGAGTACGTCCCAAATAATGTTTGCGGTCATATCCCAACTAAATTCACGACCTCTTTCTTGTCCTGCGGCGATCAATTGATCACGTAATTGAGGATCTGAGTCCATACGTACTAATCCCTCCTTTATACTTGATATCGAAAATGGGTCGACATATAGCGCCGCTTCTCCCGCAACCTCAGGTAAGGAGGTTAGATTGCCAGAGAGGACTGGCGTTCCAGCTTTAAATGCTTCAATGATAGGAATGCCAAAACCTTCAAAATAAGAAACGAAAGTCAAGGCTTTTGCGCTTCCCATTAATTCGGTTAATACATCTAAACTCACATGTCCTGAAAAGTGGATGGACGATTTGTTTTTAACTTGATCAAATCGAGTGGCAAACGCCTTGTTTTTCCATAGTGGAGATCCTACGATTAAGAGTTCAGTTTGACTCTTAGTCTCGGTTTTAAAGGCATCATAAGCCATGAGTAATCGACCGAGGTTCTTGCGAGGATGTAAAGCACCTACGTAAATGAAAAAGTCGTTGCCTTGGGTGTACTTTTTTTTAATTTGTTTTTTAGTTTCTTCTTGAATGGGTTTAAAAAGATCACTTGCGCCGTTATGGGCAACCGTTATTTTGTCGGGACTGATTCCGTAAGTCTTCACAATATCAACTTTCGAAAATTGTGAAACTGTAATAAGTTGGGCCGCTTTATTTGCGAATAATGGAAAGTACTTTTTTAAATAATTACGGGGAGATTTCGGTAAATCTTCCGGGAAATGCTCGAAATTTAAATCATGGATGACGCCAACCTGTGGCACTTTCGTTTTGAGAGAAAGATAGCCATCTGGTGAAAAAAATAAATCAATTGCGTAATTTCTTAAAGCCTGTGTGACCGCATAATTAAACCATATTTTAAAGAGCACAGGATGCCTCGCTGGTGGATTCAATACTATAGGCGTCACATTGGTGCCGAAAATAAATTTCGCATCAAATGCACGATCAAAAAAGAAGTAAAACTCATGCTCCGGATGTTGTTCCACGATCCGTTTGACTGTCTCGTAAGTAAACCATCCGAACCCTTCCATTTTACCTTTTAGTAAAAATCGTGTATTGATTGCAATTCTCATTGGCGCGAAGTTATGGCTTTCTTTAATTTTATCCTACTTTTGTCTTACCTATGAAGAATTTTGTCAAGTTGCTCTTACAACGCACGCTCGGATACGAACGTTACTTACGTGTTTTCTCTAATTACAAGATTCGAACATTAAAGCGTGACGAAAAGGAGAAAGACTTTTTTGCATTTATGGATACAATTGATGGAGACGGAGCTATCATGGACGTTGGCGCCAATATTGGAATCATGACCTATCATCTATCTAAAAAATTCCCGCTTCGTAAGATCTATGCCATTGAACCTATGCCAGACAATTTTAGCGTGCTTAAAGCTATCGTTGATAAAAATAAATTGAGCAATGTGGTATTACATCAAGTTGCCGTTGGGGAAGAATCCGCAACGATCCAAATGGTTTTACCGTTGAATGGGAAAGTGAAAATGCAAGGATTGGCGCATGTTGTGCATGATTCGATTGATGAATGGAATGTAGGTGAAAAAATAGAGGTCTCTTGTGTGCGATTAGATGATCTTGCTGTTGATGATCCAATCGCTGGAATTAAGATGGATATTGAGAATTTCGAATTCTTTGCCCTAAAAGGAGGATTACAGATTTTATCGGTTCACCAACCTGTTGTTTATCTCGAATTATGGGCGAATGAGAATAGAGATAAATGTTTTGAATTCCTTCGAAGTCTGAACTACCTGCCTTATGTAAACATTTCAGATAAATTGGTTCCCTTTGATCCCGCAACGCATCACAAACAAAATTTTATATTTAAACCCGTTAAATAGGGATGTCCCTATTTCTTTTTTCCGCGCGGTTTTTGACCACGCGTTTTAGGCTTCTTATATTTCGCTTTTATTTTTTCCCGATAGGATCCTCCTGTATTGACTTTTTCGTTCTTGGCCTTCTTTTTATGCTTTTCAACTTTTACGCCTTTACGCGTCACTTCAGGTAAATAGTTTTTGTCCGCTAAATTGGGCTGTTCTTCTGGCGTAAAAACTTCTGAAATTTCAACTTCGGCTGGTATTTCGAAAATCGGAATTTGATAATTCATGAGCGTTTCAATTTCCGCTTGAAATTCCTCCTCAACCTGATTCACAAATGTAATCGCGACACCTTTTGCTTCTGCACGTCCTGTCCTCCCAATTCGGTGGAGGTAATTCTCAGGAAAGTCTGGTGTGTCAAAATTGATCACATGCGTAACGTCGTCAAAATCGATACCACGGGCAATCAAATCGGTTGCGATTAAAATTTTATACACTCCCTTTTGAAAGCGCTCAATGGAGCGGAGACGATAATTTTGTGATTTATTGGAGTGAATAACGCCAATGTTTTTTTTGAAATCTTCGGCGATCTTCTCTTCAAGTCGATCTACCAAACGTTTACTTTCTGCAAAAATTAAGACTTTCGTCATCTCCTCGTCTGTCGCCAATAAATGTGAAAGTAGGTCCACTTTTGTGAAGAAATTTGGAACGTGATAAACGCGTTGTTCAATATTTTCCAGCGGTGTTCCTTTAGGAACAATTGTAAACTTAGCAGGGGTATTGAAAAAGTCGTCTATAACCAGTTCAACATCAGTAGTCATAGTGGCCGAGAAAAGTAGGTTTTGACGTTTCTCAGGTAAAATATCAAGTAGATTGGTTAATTGTGTTCTAAATCCTAAGTTTAGCATTTCATCCACTTCGTCAATGACTAATTTTTGAATCGCCTTTAAACGTAATACACCTGATAGTGCCAAATCTAAAAGTCGACCTGGTGTGGCCACGAGGATATCACAACCATCATACACGTTTTGTTTCTGGGTATTGATATTTGTCCCCCCATATGCCCCTTTGATACGCACATTTATGTAGGTTGCCAATTTTTCAATTTCAGCCATCACCTGCACAACCAACTCACGCGTAGGCACGAGGATGAGGATACGAGGATGTTTTTGATCCGAATATTTTAAATGGCGTAACATGGGTAAAATGTAAGCAAACGTTTTACCTGTTCCTGTTTGTGCTATTCCTACTACATCTCTTCCTGACAAAATAGTGGAATAAACTTGCTCTTGAATCGGTGTTGGATGTGTGTATCCTAAATCGTTCAATGCATTCATTAAAGGGGTTCCTAAATTCAGATCTTCAAACGTCACAATGCTTAATTTTCCACAAAGGTAGTGTCTTTAAGTGAATTGCTGTCTCTTTTACTTTTTTTTCACGGAATACAAACGTCTCCAATTGTTTTGTCCACCACTTCTGACTCAAATTTATCAAGTCAATTTTAAAAGAAAAACTTTTTCTTAAGCAGCGAAAATAACGGTTTTCTTGGGCGTTTTCTTACTCTCCTCCTATCAATTGTACAGTGCCTTGTCCGCTCAACGATACACCACTATCAGTGCGCGCTTCGTATGTGTAAAAATAAACACCATCAGGACAATTATTACCACCTTTATCAGATCCATCCCATGCATCACTAATCGAATCAAATTCCATGATTACACGCCCCCATCTATCTACAATAGTACATTTAAATTCGGCAATGGATGCTGATTTATATTCGAATGTGAAGAGATCATTTTTGCCATCACCATTTGGTGAAAAGATATTGATCGGTTCGAAGGCGATTGGTTCATAAATGTTAATCACCTTACACGCAGTATCTGTGCATCCATTTTTGTTAATAGCGATAAGACATACGTTAACATCATAACTAATACCTCTTGGTTGATAGCTCCAATCGTAGGTTTCATCAAAGTCATTTGTTAATACCCAATCGATCTCATTAAATTCAAAGTTCCACATAAAGGTAGATTCACCAAATGGATTATTTGGATTCGAGTAATTTTCTGATTGATTAACGAAATGAACATCCATTGGCGCATATCCTTCAAATTCACTAGTGAACTGATCGGAGGTCATCCCAAATGCTGCAATCGGATTCAAAGAGTCTAAAAATAAGGTTTGAGTGATTACGCAACCATTCCCATCAGTCGCTGTAATTTCATAATTACCTGGATTAAGACCTCCCCATGTTGTATTAATGGTGGTTTCACCAGTTTCTAAATTGGTCCACGTATAGTTGTAATCTGGCGTTCCACCTGCGGCACTAGCAAATACAACTCCATTACCACTTTGATAATCAAAGACTCGACAATAAGCAGGGTCGTATCCAAATTCTACAAAATAAAGTGAGTCTGGTTCATTGATGGTAAAGTCGAAGGTTCGACTGCATCCGTTTTGATCGTTGACTGTAATGATATACGCGCCTGCTGATAAATTCCAGGTTGAGTCTGCCCCTATACCTCCAACACCAGCAGGATTAGGATCCCAACCAAACGAAACAAAGCTGTAAGATCCCGTAGTATTATAAACCGAATCTACTCGAGCCCATCCAGAATTTTCACCATAGCAAATAGCATTTGATACCGTTAAATCAATGTCGAGCTGACCTGGTTGATCCAAAAAGATAGAGTCTACACCACCACAAGCAGATTCATCCGTTACATTAATATAGTACCAACCTGAATTCAAAGTGTTTGCCACATTGCTGTTGTCAATATTTAAAACAGTACCAGAATCGTCTGTAATTGTATAAATAACTTCACCGGTATAGGCTTCGACATTTACAACAATAGAACCATCTGAAAAACCAAAACAAGTCGGTTCTGATACAACAAATTCCATTGATAAGCCATCAATCATTTCAATGAGCTTTGTAATCGTTGAAGTACAGCCAAATTCAGAGGTTACCGTCAAAGTAATATTATACGTTCCTGAAGCTGCGTAGGTATGAGAAGGATCAAATTCTGTCGAAGTGGTTCCATCTCCAAAATTCCATAGACATTCGGTTATTGTTTCAGGTGCTGGGATTGTGGATGTATTTTCAAAAATAACAGGGTTGTCAACGCATCCGCCTGTGGCGCCGTCTTCAGATGAAAAGCCAGCCACTGAAAATTCAAAATCAGCCGTAGGTAAATCATGTATAATAAGATCTAACGAATAATCGGCCGAACAACCGTGGTCAGTTGTTCCTGTAAGTGTTACAGTGTAAGTGCCTGCATCTGTATATGCATGTGCTGTACTAGAGGTAACCGCTGTGGTTCCATCCCCAAAGTCCCACAACCATGTTGTATCTGATGCATCATCTAGCGTGGTGGTATTCAAAAAAGGAATCAATTCATTCATACAATAATCCAATGGATCAAGAAGAAAACTAACATCAGGAACGTCGTATACGGTAATATCCACTATTGCTGAACTCGAACAAGAACCACCGGTTCCCGTCACTTCTACCGAAAACACACCTAAATCTAAAGGAGTATAAGGCACTCCTTCTGCTATACCTGGCTCGCTCCAAACGTATGTGTCTGCATCTCCACTTAAAGAATAGGTAACGCTTTCGCCTAAACAAATTTCTTCGGGTGTCACGGTAAGCGTCACTTCTGGCACGTCAAGCACAATTACATCCTGAGAATAAGTGCAGGGTTCTCCATCACCATATAAATAGACCAATAAATTAGCCCTCCAATCCGCAGCGTGTGGCGCAGGGGAGTGCCAATTGGTAGTCGTCATTCCGCCCATCATTACCCGACCAGTTCCCCAATCTTTTTCGCATAAAATAATATTTGAAGGAAAACCTGTTTCAGTAATCACAGTGGTGTATCCAACTCCCGTTATGCGAGCATGGGAATAGTATGTTCCGCTCATTGATGTAGTGGTTGGAAGTGCTGGGCCTATTATTGCAGGATGGAGAGGATCAATCACCGTAACATTATTTGCATAAGTTCCACCGTAAACAAGTGTCGTTCCACCAAATCCAAAATTGAAACTCGATCCTTCGTTCGGTGCAGAATTTAATAATAAGCGCCCTCCAGCACTCACCCATGCTTCAATAGCGGGTAAATTTGCTGTTAAGAAAGTGTTTAATTCAGTTGCTTGACCGTCACTTCCATCCATAAAAACCAAGCCTGTTGAAGGAGAGAAAACTGTCGCAACATCTGCAAACTCAAAACTTTCTAATGTCCAAGTACCTGGTCCAAATGCCAAATCCATTGCGGCTTGATTGGTAACAGAGCCCCAAGGGTTTCCAATGTTTGATTTGATGTAATATTTATCGCCGCTGCCACCACCTGCAATTTCATAAGTAATTGTGTGCGTTCCTAAACCAGCATCTGCTGGATCAAAAGTGTCTCCAGCCATTCCAGGCCCAGAAAAGGCACCTCCTGCAGGATCTCCAAGCAATGTTGATGCAGGATCAGTTATGCAATAGGTCGGTTCTAAACCGGTGAAACTACATTGTGAAAATACATCACCGAATGGTGTCAATAGGGCAAGGAGAAATAAGATCAAAACTGAATTAACAGAGCGAGTTTTCATAGTACTTAACGTTAGTTGCAGCTAAAGTTAATAAAATGAATTAATTTTCAAACCGATTAATTGATTAAAAATCAATTAAGTATCCTTCTCTTCGACTTTTATCATCCCTTTTGCTTGTAATATGCGTTCTGACGAATTATTTTTAAATGGCAACCGCTTAATCTATCGTCTTTGCCTTCGCCACTTTTTGTTTTAATAAAGCGATTTCAAGCACTTCGTCCATTGTTTTGACATAATGAAAAGTTAATCCTTTCAGATAATTAGGATTAATATCTAGGATATCCTTTTCATTCTTTGCAGAAAGAATAATTTCTTTAATAGAGGCTCGTCTCGCTGCTAAGATTTTCTCTTTAATGCCACCAACAGGTAACACAGCACCACGCAATGTTATTTCACCAGTCATGGCAATGAATTTCTTCACTTTTCTTTGTGTAAATGCAGAAGCGATTGCTGTTAACATAGTAATTCCAGCAGAAGGTCCATCTTTCGGTGTTGCCCCTTCTGGCACGTGAACGTGTACATCCCATTTGTCAAAAAGCTCGGGGTTCAATGAAAATGAATCGGCATTTGCTTTTAAATATTGATGTGCTAAAACAGCAGATTCTTTCATCACATTACCTAAATTTCCCGTCAGGGTCAGTTTCCCCTTACCACGTGACAAACTTGTTTCAATATAGAGTATATCACCACCAACCTGTGTCCATGCTAAACCGGTTACAACTCCCGCGAAATCATTTCCGAAGTATTTGTCTTTACCGTGCGAAGGGCCTAAAATTTTAGTAATTTGTTCAAGTGTTATTTTCGGGGAAAAAGTTTCCTCCATGGCAATTTCTTTAGCGCGATTTCTAACCAATGCAGCCAATTTCTTTTCCAATCCTCGAACCCCTGATTCAGCTGTATAATCTTGAATTAAGAATTCGATTAATTTGGGTGTAATAACAAAATCAGCTTTTGTTATTCCATGTGCTTCCAATTGCTTTGGTAAAAGGTGTTTTTTTGCGATTTCAATTTTTTCTTCAACGGTGTAGCCATTCACTTCAATGATCTCCATTCGATCGCGTAATGGGCCTTGAATGGTTGATAAATTGTTGGCTGTCGCAATGAATAAAACATTTGATAAATCGTAATCTAATTCAACAAAATTATCATTGAATGTTCCGTTCTGCTCAGGATCTAGAACTTCCAATAATGCAGAAGATGGATCACCTTGATTTCCGCGTCCGACTTTGTCAATTTCATCTAAAACAAATACGGGGTTAGACGTTTTAGCTTTTTTAATATTCTGAATAACACGACCGGGCATAGCTCCGATATAGGTGCGTCTATGACCTCTTATTTCTGCTTCGTCGTGCACACCACCCAAAGACATGCGTACATATTTGCGCCCTAATGCTTCAGCGATCGATTTTCCTAAAGATGTTTTACCAACTCCCGGAGGACCGTAAAGACAGAGAATAGGGGACTTCATGTCTTTTTTTAATTTGAGCACTGCGAGATGCTCCAAAATCCTGTTCTTGACTTTTTCTAAACCAAAATGGTCCCTGTCTAGAATTTTTTGTGCGCGTTTTAAATTGAAATTATCATCAGACATTTCATTCCAAGGCAGTTCTAATAAAAGATCGATATAGTTCATCTGAACCGAAAATTCAGCACCTTGTGGATTCATGCGACTCATTTTGGCCAATTCTTTTTCAAAGGCTTTTTGAATTTTTTTAGACCATTTTTTATTCTTTGCACGCTTTTCAAAATTCTTTACTTCACTCTCAACTGGGTTTTCGCCCAACTCATCCTGAATGGTTCTGATCTGTTGATTTAAAAAATATTCACGTTGCTGACGATCCATGTCCATTTTTACCTTGGTTTGGATCTCGTTTTTCATGTTCAACATCTGCATTTCTACAGAAAGTTGTCCGATTACCAATTCAATGCGCTCCACGATCGAATCTGTCTCAAGTAAGGTTTGTTTTTGATTAACTTCTGAGCCGAGATTGGAGGCAATGAAATTGACTAAAAATGTTGCACTCTCTATGTTTTTAATGGCAAAAGTGGCTTCACTTGGAATATTGGGTGATTCTTTAATAATGCGCATAGCCATCTCTTTCATGGAGTCAAGAAGCGCTTTGTTTTTATTGTTTTTAAGGTCGATTTGAACATCCTTCAATCCTAAAACTTCCGCTTTAAAATAAGGCGCTTCTTCTGTGAATTTTACAACTTCGAAACGGCGTTTTCCTTGAATGATAACGGTGGTGCTGCCGTCTGGCATTTTAAGTCGTTTTAAAATTCGTGCTACCGTCCCAATTCGATTCAAATCTTGAGATTCAGGATCTTCAATATCTGTTTTTTTCTGAGAAATAACACCAATTGTTCGATTTCCTTTATACGCATCTTCGATTAATTTGATTGATTTATCGCGACCAATCGTAATTGGGATGACCACACCGGGAAATAAGACATTGTTACGAAGTGGAAGAATGGGAAGATTCTCAGGAACGTTCTCGCTGTTCAAATGATCTTCTTCTTCCACAGAAATGAGAGGAATGAATTCAGGTTCCTGATCTAGTATAGTTGAAAAGGCGAAAAAATCGTCTTGTTTTATATCCGACATATGTTCAGTTTTTTGTCAAGTTGTCACGTCGTCCTCTTCTTTTTAGCCTTGTTTTCTGCCAAATCGGAAGGATGAATGTCTAGACTTAACGTTTTTAAGTATACAGGTTGAAGGTTCAATCTCTATGCCAAGTTCGCATATAAGTAAGAGAGGATAGATTTGTCACCATCCGTCAAAGAAATACTTCTACGAGACATCATGTTTTCGGCAACTTCAAAGGCTTTATCAAGAATGAAACGGTCTTGATTGTTTACACCGCCCCAAGTAAATGAAGGAATGAATTTTGAAGGAAATCCTCCTCCGAAAATATTTGCGCTAACCCCAATTACAGTGGCTGTATTCAACATAGTATTTATGCCTGTTTTTCCATGATCACCCATCAATACGCCGCAGAATTGAACATTTGTTTGTTCCAACTGATTGGTTTTAAACGAGTGTATTTTTACAGGTGAATAATTGTTTTTAAGGTTGCTCGAATTGGTGTCTGCTCCAAAATTACACCATTCTCCCACAACAGAATTGCCTAAAAACCCATCATGACCTTTATTAGAGTACGCTTGAAAGATGCAATTCGAAAGTTCACCACCTACTTTACAATGTGGTCCTATGCTTGTGGCACCATAAATTTTCGCCCCCATTTTAACAACACCATGCTCGCCAATAGAGAATGGACCACGGATCATTGAGCCCTCCATTATTTCGGCATCTTTCCCAATATAAATAGGTCCGTCATTCGCATTTAAAATCGCAAAATTAACTTTTGCGCCTTTTTCTACAAATATATTCCCTTCGTTGAGGCAACGATTGGTTGCATTTAATTTTTCACCGACTCTATTCATGGTGAGTAATTCGAAATCAAGTTCAATTGCACGATCATTTTTCTGAAATAGATCCCAGCAATTTTCTACAAATAAAAGGTTATCGAGATGTATGTCTACACGTTGATTACTGTCCAATCCAAAACGAGCCACTAGACGATCGTTGGCATATAAGACTTCTCCTCGTTTGAGTTGGCTTATTGCTTCAACTAATTCAGGCATAGGCTTTATATTTCCCATGATTGTTAATGCTTCAAATTCATCTCCAGAAGGAAATTTAGCATGAATGTATGTTTCGGTTGCATAAGCGACCTCAATAGTGGGGTAGAAATGAGCCAATGCTGCCATCCACGATTCTTTGAACGTCAGAATGCCGAATCGAATTTCTGCGATTGGACGCGTGAGTGCAAGAGGAGCTAGTGCTACATGTAAGTCGTTGTCGTCAAAAATGATTTCCATAACTGTGAAAATAAAAAAACCCGTCTCGGCATTGCCAAGACGGGTCACTAAGTTATAAATAAATATCTTATTTTTTCATGTTTTTACCGTAACGCGTCTTGAATTTATCAATTCGACCAGCAGTATCAACAAATTGCATCTTACCAGTAAAGAATGGGTGTGACTCAGAAGAGATATCCAATTTAATTACGGGGTATTCGTTTCCATCTTCCCATGCTTCAGTTTCTTCAGAACTTGAACATGATTTTGACAAAAATGTATATCCATTTGACATATCCTTGAATATAACTAGTCTGTATTCTTCTGGATGTATTCCCTTTTTCATCTTAATATAATTTTATTCGTTTTCTTATTTTAGCCAAATCACACTGTTTTCAAGGGGTTCTTTTAAACAGTGTCCGTACTTATGCCCTAAGGCGGGTGCAAATTTAATATTTTTTTTTAATTCAAGTTTATTTTTGCAGATAAAATAAAAAAAGTAAAATAACGTATTTACATTTGTAGTGATGTATAAAATTATGAAGTTATTTCTTTTTTCTATTTCCTTGGTCTTAATGGCATTTTTAGTTTCGTGTAAAAAGGATAAAAATTTCACAAAAGACCACCTCGATTTCTCGACGGACACATTGCTGTTTGACACCGTCTTCACAACTGTGGGCTCAACAACGCAGCGATTTAAAATATACAATCGAAATTTAGGGACTATTCGGATTGATGAAATCGAATTGATGGGGGGTGAATCTTCACCGTTTCGAATTAATTTTGATGGAGTACCGGGAGCTTACCATGAAAATATTGAAATTCCAGGAAATGATTCGCTTTTTGGTTTTGTCGAAGTTACGTTAGATGTGAATAGTGCAACGTATCCGCTTGTTATATCTGATTCGATCCGATTTTTAACGAATGGACTCAATCAATATCTTAAACTGGATGTTTGGGGACAGGATGCTTATTTTCATACAAACGAATTAGTTGCAGATGAAATTGAAATGTGGAATAATGATAAGCCACATGTACTCTATGGAATTGCTGCTGTGGGTTATCCCGGGTTAGATTCAAATTTAACACTCACCATTCCTGCTGGAACTCAAATTTATGCTCATAAAAATGCACGGTTAATCGTCTATAAAAGCACACTTAAAATTGAAGGTAGCTTAGGCAACGAGGTCACTTTTAAAGGAGATAGATTAGAGAATTTTTATGACGACATTACAGGGCAATGGTGGGGTATTCAGTTGATAGAAGCTGAAGCGAGTTCAATAAACTACGCTGTAATTCGCAATGCGGTCATTGGCATTGGTGTATACGAAACGCCCCTCGGAGACTTCACGTTGACAAATTCGATCATAAATAATTCCAACTTCTTTAATTTACATGTTTCGGATGGTGGAAGACTAGATAATGTCGAGAATTGTTTGTTTGGAGATGCTGGTACATCTTCTGTTTTTCTTGAGCAGTGTGGCTATTTTAGAATCAGGCAATGTAATTTCGTGAATTATTGGAATGGCGGAAGAAATGGTCCTGCTTTAGCTATTCGAAATTGGAAAATTCTCGCAGATGAAACCCTTGAGCTTGTGAATGTGATAGATTCTAGGATTGATAATTGTATTATTTACGGCAATAGCGCAGATGAATTTGTTGTAGATACCATTTCATTTGAAGGATTGACGTTTGAGGTCACTTTTAATAGTAGTTTGATTCGTCGTGAAGAAATCTATGCTTATCCAAATTACACGCCTTCAATTAGTTGGAATTTGGATCCGCTTTTTGTTGATCCTGCACTCAAGGATTATCATTTGCAAGATGGTTCACCATTGAAAGATGCCGGCGATCCACTTTTTTCAACACCATTGGATATTGAAGGTACACCTCGAGGAGGTTCACCAGCAATTGGACTTTACGAATTATAGATTAGTTAACCTTGAGCGTTTGCACTACTGTCGAACTTCTTCCAAGAAAGGAGAAGTTTTCGTAAGAAGTTAAAGTTACAGTATAGGTACCTGAAACGGTAAACGTATTTGTGAAATATTCGTCACTCCAACCTTTACTGTTTTCGGGAGCGCCAGCTGGACTGGTGATGAACCATTCGTAGCTCAAGGCTTTTTTTGAGCACGACGTAAATTCCACCGTAGCTCCAATACTCACGCTCGTTCCACTTAATTCCATGCAAGCCACAGGTGGCTTTTTACAGCCTGTAAAGGTCACTAGGCCTAAGATCGCTATGAAATAAAAGTTTTTTAACATTTCCATCTTTTATAGATGCCACGAATTTAGAAAGAACTTTTTAAACTTCGGCGCCTTTATAAAAATTTCGGTTCGGTGTACAGTAAATAGACATCCACAAAAACCCAACATTTGGCAAAGAATTCGCGAATATGTGTATAGTTTTTCTTTGATTTCACGTCTTGTGCATTAAATGCAATGGCATTAATTTCATGACAACTTGCTAAATACAAAGCACGTTCGTTATGAAATGCTTGAGAAATAATAGTCAGCGAACTGCATCCAAATACTTTTTTCGCGCGAATGATTGAATCAATTGTTCGAAAACCGGCATAGTCCTGAATTATAGCAGCTGCCGGCACCCCTCGAGCGACCAAATAATCGGTCATATCTTGGGTTTCATTATACGCTAGAATATGATTGTCCCCACTTACAATTATTTTTTTGATTTTTTGATTTTCATACAAGGTAAGTGCAGCTTCCATGCGGAACTTAAAATAGGGGTTCATTCCGAATTTACCCTCTTTAGAAGTGCCGAGTACCAATCCGTATTCGTTTGATGGAATTTCGACAGGATCTGCATACATTTTGCCTGCTGCGTGCATGACAATAATATGATTGAGAAGGGAACCAAATAGAAGTAGCCACAAAAAACTATCTAATCCAACCAAAAAAAGTACTTTTATAAACCGCATAATTCAAAATTAAACGTTTAGATAGAGCGTTTCAGTATTTTTTTTAAAAAAAAATATTAACCTATTATATGTCTGTAAACCCTTATTATTCGCGGGTTGCAGAAATGCAATAAAATGAATGTTTCTGCGTTTTATAAAGTATGGCAAAAAACTTGTATTAGACCGTGTAACGAAATACAAGCTGTTGAGTTATAAAAGTGCAAAGAAATTAAAACCAAACAAAATTATGCCGACTAACCCCATTTATCACCATACGGAGGATAAGCTGTTGAAAGAGCTGAAGTGGATAAAGTATGCTCAAGAAAATCCTCGTGGCTTTGAGCCATTGTACAATAAGTACTATGAACAGATATTGAGATACGTGTATCAGCGTGTTGATGACAAAGAGGGCGCTTACGACATTACCAGTCAAGTGTTCTTAAAAGCCATGAATAATATTCATAAATATGAGTATCGTGGTGTGCCGTTTGCATCTTGGTTATACCGTATTGCTAAAAGTGAATTATATCAGTCGTTTAGAGATAAGAAAGCGCAGCGTACTGTAAATATTGATACCACAAACTTGATCTTAATGATTGATGAAATGGAAGAAGATACAACAGATGAAACGCGAAAAGTTTTGATCAAGGCGATTAGTGGATTGAATGAAGAAGAAGTACAAATGGTTGAGCTTCGATTCTTTGAACGTAGATCATTTAAAGAAATTGGAGAGATCCTAGATATAACAGAAAATAATGCAAAAGTAAAGTCACATAGGGTGATTAATAAAATGAAAAAACTATTCAATCAATAGGGAATGAAAGACAGAAAAATCAACTTGGACCGGCCACAATTAACGGGAAATGAAATTATGGCCGGTAAAAATTTCGAAGCGATTGTCCAAAACCATCAATTTATGTCGAAACCGTTTTATAAACAGACCTGGTTCTTCGGCACGACGGGATTAGCTTCATTAGGACTCATAATCGGAAGTACTTTAGCCTTTCAAAATCCTCCCCCCTCGGAGGATTCTATGGCACAGTATTATACGACAGATGTTCCCCCAAATCAAACGGAAGAGAATTCCAAAATTATTGCTCTCAATGAGGTCAATATGAATACAGAGGCAACCGAAGCTACCGCCGCAACCGATAATTCGATCAACAATCAATCGCAAAACACACAAACTATAGAAAACACATTTACTCCAGAAGAACAGCTAAAATCAAACCGGAAAACACCGGATAGATCTGTCACATTAGCGCAAGAAAAACAGAAAACTGATCATCAAGACCTGCCTGTAACTCAGTTGCAACCTGATGCACTGCCTATTGATGAGCCGGAAAGAAACAAAACCATGGATTTATATCCGCGAATTGGTGATAAAATAGGCGGTACAATTACACGTGATCAATTATTAGACAATAAAGGGATTACCACTGAAGGAGACGTCAACATTATTCATTTTGAATTGCATTTAATTGACGGATTAGGCGGAAAAATATATTCCGAGGATGGGAATCAATTGAATCAAGAAATGAAAGAAGCGCTCGAGGAAGTAGGTCAAGGTGAAACGATTTACTTTGAGAACATTCGAGGACAGGTAAAAAATGGAACAGAAGTTCGACTCAATCCACTGCGCTATGTATTGCTGAATTAGTTCTTCCGTTGCTCGTTCATTAACTAAAGGTTAAGATACCAAGATCGTTCCTTTCTTTGAACCAAATTGTTCGATCTTAATGCCTAACTTTGTTAATTGCTCGCGCTGAAAGTTTTTATGGTTGATCGGAAATTCCTTTTATTGTTTATTTTTAGTTGTGGAATAGGTATGCCGGTCTTTCTTCAACCAACGCATTTTACAAAGTCAGATCATTGGAAGTTGCAACGGAAAGAATTGATCTTGGGGACAGGTGTGAGTAACTTTTTAGGCGATTTAGGGGGCTTGAATAAATCCGGTACGCATTATTTACCTGTTGATATTGATTGGAATACAACTCGACCTGTCGGAGGATTTGGTTTTCGCTATCGTTTCCTGCCTTGGTTTGCGACAAAGACAACCATTCAATACGCCGTTTTAAAAGGAGATGATGTATGGACGAACGAACCTTTCAGACGAAATAGAAATCTCAGTTTTCGGACCCATCTTTTTGAAGTTTCACAACAAATAGAGTGGATTTTTTATAGTAACGAGCGATTTGGAGCACGCCATAAAATTTATGGACTCAAAGGGATGAATAATAAGAATACAGTGGCCTATCTCATAACGGGAATTTCAGGGTTTGGATTCATTCCTCAAGCTCCAATTGAAGGTGGATGGATTAATCTCAGGCCGCTCCATACGGAAGGACAAGGGTTGAAAGGAGGGGGGCAAGAATATAAAAAAATAGGATTCGGCATTCCAATGGGAATAGGGTATAAAGTAGGAATTGATGCGCTTTGGCGAATATCGTTTGAATTGACCTATACACAAACATTTACAGATTATTTAGATGATGTCAGTGGTGTTTATTTCGACAATGCATTAATTGAGGCATCTTACGGCAGCACATCTGCCTATTTCGCTGACCCATCTTCTGGAGCGTTTCCCACTTGGACAGCTGCCGGAGAGTCGAGGGGAGATCCACTTCATAAAGACGGTTATCTTTTTTTAAATATTGCCTTCGTCCGAAATATCACGTACAAAGGGAACGGCAGGATCAAATGGGATTACAAGAGAAGGTATCGACTTTAGGGTTCTAATTCGATTTAGATCATTATCTTTGGGTAAATTGATCGCTTTAAACTATACATCTTATTCGAATACCCACCATGAAAAATACAGTTCTATTCACAGCACTTTTGTTCGTTCTGAATCTAAACGGATTCAGTCAAGAATCTGCTGAATCTCAACAATCTTCATCTTATTTGGCAACACTTTTCTATTCAAATGAATCATTTGAAGAAATTGTGGCAGCAGCGGATGCCTATTTCGCGGATAAATACCCTGGGATGTCTTTAGCTGAATTGACTGCTGGCGAACACCGTGATGGTGATTACGTAAAGTATCAGCGTTGGCAAGCGTATTGGAAAAATAATCTAAACGCGGACGGCACTTTAGGTGATCCTACCAAAATAAATAAACCTCAAACTCGCGGATTGAGAGGTGCGGAATGTGGTGATAGCCAAATTTTGGTGGATTGGACAAATATTAATTACAATGGAAATATGGGACTTCAAATCGACCAAGGAAGAACCAATTCAATGGCATTTCATCCAAGTGATGCCAATACATATTATGTGGGCGCTGCCTTTGGTGGATTATGGAAAACAACGGATGGTGGAGAATCATACATTAATTTAAATGATAATTTACCGCTAGCGGCTGTGGCAGGAATCGTCATTGATCCATTGGATCCAAACCATATCGCCGTTGCCTTAAGTGATATTGTTTGGTACGGGCCACCAGCGATAGGTGTTTATGTGTCGACTGATGGAGGAAATACATTCGAGCCAACTGATTATAGTTACAATCTCAGTGCAGGTGTTCGCATTTACTATTTGGATCAAAATCCCTTTAACGGAAGCGAAGTTATGTTAGCTAGTTCGGATGGTACATTTAAAACAACTGACTTTTTTGAAACCATTGAAGAGGTGCACCCACTTAGTTCGCGAAGTGTAAAATATAGTTTTTCGACCGAAGATTTGGTTTTTTTAGGAGGAGGATCGGGTCAGTTTTATCGAAGCACGGACGGTGGTGATTCGTTTGATTTACTTACTGATTTTGGTTCAAATGATGTTCGATTGGCCGTTTCACATGAAGTAGGATCTGAACGTGTGGCTTTGAGTACTGGAAATTCGTTGATCGTTTCTGAAGACAATGGAGACACCTATGTTACCCATTCTTTGCCTGAGTCTAATATGGTCGTTGAATTTGCCGTTTCGGATGATGACATCATTCACGTTGGTAATTTTGAAGTGTATCGATCAAATGATTTTGGAGCATCTTTCAACCCAGTTAGCCATTGGTTAGGGAGTGATGGATTGCCGTTTATACATGTGGATCAACGCAATGTATTTGTGAATTCCCTTCAACCTAATTTTGTCTATTTCTGTAATGATGGCGGAATTTTCAGATATGCCGTTGCAGAAGATGCTTTTGCTAATTTATCAACCGATTTAATCATTACTCAATATTATGATATTGCTGTTTCTCAAACAGAACAATTTGTTGTTGGGGGAGGTTCTCAAGACAATGGAAATATTTTTAGAGAAGATGATGGAACGTGGTTTTCTTATGCGCAAACCGGTGATGGAATGGGGCAAGAAATAGATCCCGTAAACGCAGGTATTCGCTATTGGAGTTATCAAGTTGGTGGATTGCGAAGATGGGAGGCCGGATCAAATGTTGGAATCGCCCCTCCAGGTGAAGATGGAATGGGAGCATGGGAAACGCCATTTAAATTGGATCCAAACAACCATAATCGACTTTTTGTTGGGTATAACTCGGTGTATGTTTCAGAAGATAACGGCGATACTTGGTCGACGGTAGGTGATGTGGTTAATCCATCCAATGATATGGAGCAAATAGCTATTGCTCCATCCAATTCAGAAAAAATATATGCCAGTCAACACCGCCGATTATATGTTAAATCACCTGGGGTTGATGCGTGGGAGATGATTGTTACACCAATTAATCAACCCATTACAGACTTGGAGGTTGATCCAGAAAATGAAAATATAATTTATGTATCCTATGGTGGATATACGGAGGATGGTAAAGTATATAAGTCACTTGATGGGGGAGATACGTGGATCAATTTTTCTGGAACCTTGCCTAATTTACCGATTACTGCGCTAGAAGTATATGATAACCAACCTGGAGGTGTTTTTATTGGGACGATTGGTGCTGTTTATTATCGAGATGATCGCTTTAGTGATTGGTTGAAAGTAGGTTGTCTGCCAAATGTTGGCGTTAATGATATCGAAATTCAATATTTCACCAATAAAATTTTCGTTGGAACACATGGTAGAGGAATGTTTGAGGCACCAATTGAGTTTAATATTGCGACCATATGGGAAGAAGGGTTGTCAGGAGAAGAAATTATACTTTTATATCCGAATCCAGCGATAAACAAGGCTTCTATTCGTGCAAACGGAATTGATTTGTCTGAAGTTGAAATTCAGCTTACAGACGCAAGTGGTAGAATGATTGAGGCTCGCTACGAACGAACAGCAAATGGTGAAATTGAACTCGATTGTGAGCACCTTGAAAAAGGAACTTATTTTGTAGTTATCAATCAGTTGGATGGGACAAAGCAGGTGCTGAACTTGATAAAATGGTAGGTTTTTGGATGAGATTGTTTGGCGCAATTTTCGATTCCAAGATCTGTCTATTTATTTTCAATCAAGTTGTACATTAAGTTTGACGAGAGTGTATTACCTTTGTGGAAATATTTACGGTTATGTACAAATTATTGATCCGACCATTTCTCTTTCTCTTTGATCCTGAACGTGTCCATTATTTTACGTTCCGTATGATTAAAATTACAGCGAAAATTCCAGGTGTTCAATCTTGGAGAAGAGGTCAATATGTTGTAGAAGATAAACGTTTGAACCGTGAATTATTTGGTTTAACATTTAAAAACCCTGTAGGAATTGCAGCCGGATTTGATAAAAATGCCATACTCTTAAACGAATTGGAGGATTTTGGTTTTGGTTTTATTGAAATTGGAACGGTGACGCCGCGTCCCCAAGAAGGAAATCCGAAAAAGAGGTTGTTCAGACTCAAGAAAGATCAAGGATTGATTAATCGAATGGGGTTTAATAATCAAGGGGTTGATGTAATTGCAAATCGCTTAAAAACGAAAACAACACGTCTCATTATTGGAGGGAATATTGGTAAGAATACAGCCACATTAAATGAAGAATCTAAGCCTGATTTTTTAGAGAATTTCGTAAAACTTCATCCTCACGTTGATTATTTTGTCGTAAATGTAAGTTGCCCTAATGTGGGAGATACAGCAAAACTTCAAGATAAAGACTTTTTGGTTGATTTATTATCAAGCCTAATTGCTGAAAACAAGAAGTTTGATGTGCAACGACCGATTTTATTGAAAATCGCACCAGATCTAAATACAATACAATTGGATGAGGTAATTGAAATCGTCCTCGAATCTGAAATAGATGGAATAATAGCATCCAATACCTCAGTGGCCAGAAAAGATTTAAAAACGTCTGACGAAGAGTTGAAAGCCATAGGTAATGGGGGACTGAGTGGTCTTCCAATTCGCGATAAAAGTACAGAAGTCATCCGCTATTTGTCAGAAAAATCGAATAAAGCCTTTCCGATTATTGGGGTAGGTGGTATCCATTCGGCGCAAGATGCACTCGATAAAATTGCTGCTGGCGCAACGCTCGTCCAAGTTTATACTGGATTTATTTACGAAGGTCCAAAACTTGTGCACGCTATAAACCGTGCACTACTTAATGAGAAATAAAATGCTGAAATTAATAGAATGTCCAAGGGATGCCATGCAAGGTTTGCATGATTTCATTCCGACAGAAGTCAAAATAGCGTACATTAATCAGCTCTTAAAGGTTGGTTTTCATACCATAGATTTTGGAAGTTTTGTTTCGCCAAAATCAATCCCTCAATTACGCGATACAGCTGAAGTATTAGAAGGCTTGGAATTAAATGGTAATTCAGAATTATTGGCAATTGTTGCCAATCAACGGGGCGCTGTAGATGCCTGTAATTTTGATGAAATCGCCTACCTTGGTTATCCTTTTTCAATTTCTGAAACCTTTCAACAGCGAAATACAAATGCGACAATTGAAGAGTCGCTTATTCGTGTGGAAGAGATTCAAAATTTAGCGATTCAACACGATAAAAAATTAGTGGTTTATATTTCAATGGCCTTCGGAAATCCTTATGGTGATCTGTGGGATCTAGAAATTGCTGCAAAATGGAGTGAGCGTTTATCTGCTGATTTAGGGGTAGAAATTCTCGCGCTTTCAGATACGATTGGCGTCTCAAATCAGGCAAACATTACCGAATTATTCACGGGTTTAATCAAGGATATTCCTTCGGTCGAATTTGGAGCACATTTGCATTCAACGCCCTACTCAGTTCTCGAAAAGGTGAGTGCGGCTTATCATGCTGGATGCAGAAGATTTGATGGGGCAATTAAAGGATTTGGCGGTTGTCCAATGGCTACTGATGAACTCACTGGGAACATGCCAACTGAAGGAATGAAGATGTTTTTTGATAGTCAAAAAATTGGAACGACTATTGATGAAGAAGAATTTCAAAAAGCTATGGAAATGGCATTGGATGTCTTTCCCGCTTAAGCAAATTAAAACCGTAACAAAAATGAAAAATTGGATTATTGGATTCGTGTTGGTTGGAATGTCTATCACTGCTTCTGCAGGAGATTTTGTAGCCAATGTGGGTTATTTTAATGAAATACGCGTCCTAGGTAATTATAAGGTTTTTCTTCAAAAAGGAGATGTTCAAAAGGTTGAAGTGAAGAATAATGCACCTGAAATTATTGACGAAAAAATTAGTTGTGAGGTAAAGGACAGCACCTTGACTGTAAGAATTAAAGGAGATACATACAAGGAAAGAGCGATTGAAGTATACATTACTTACACAAGTTTAAATTGGCTAACGGCAAAAAATGGATGCATTGCGGAAGTGATGACTACAATGACACAAGATAAGGTTAATTTTAATGTCGAATCGGGTGGAAAAATTAAGGCGAAAATCGATTGCAAACAAGTCGAAGCAGAAATAGATGCGGGTGGATCAATCCATTTAGAAGGTATCGTTGACGACGCAATGTACAAGGTAAGTGCTGGTGGAACGATTGGTGTGGTGAGCCTAGATGCCCGAAAAGTGGTTGCGCAAATTACGGCAGGTGGCGAAATTATTTTAAGAGTGAAAGAAGATTTATCGATAAAAATCTTGAGTGGAGGTAATGTGTCTTATATTGGAAAGCCCGAAGCCTATGAACAAAGTATTACCTTAGGCGGTAAAATTAGTAAGTTAAAAGATCAATAAAATGAAATACAGTCGTTTAACCGTCTTGTTTTTAGGTGTCGTTATGATTGGCTTGGTGGCCTGCGGGGGCGCTAAAGTGAATGATCAATTGGATGAGCAAGAGCAATTTAAATCTGTTGTTACGATAATTGATACAACTTATCCTCCGCTTGATGCAACGGTTAAAAACGTGTTGGACAAGCTTCAAATTTGTACGCTGATAGATACAGTGTTAACCTTGCCGCCTTGTGATGCTCATTTTTTTAGGGTATTTCAATACCGCACAGAAAAAACCTTTTCAGATGGGTTTATTGTTGAAATGATTCCGGGCCTATTCGGTTCGCCCGTGCATCAAATCGTGGTCATAGAGAATTATTTTGGTAAGTATCGAATTGTCAATCAGTATTTGGGACATTTGATTGAAATGCGCACCACAGCAGAAGGATATAATGATCTCTTAATTGGCTATGATGATCCGGATATCGGATTAGTCGCTATTCGCCATGAATGGCAGGGGCAACAATATGATGTAGTAGACGTTGAGGAAATTAACAATCATTATGTGAAGCCCGAATTTAAAGATTCTATCAACGCTATTTTCCTTCCTGCTTTTGCTGGTGGACATTAATCAATCCATCTAAAGCACTTATTCTTCTTTTTCTTGAATTTATTGCTCTAAATTCTACTGAGCATGGAATAACTTTTTATTTTTGTTCCTATGCGAACGTTAGCTCTGTTTTTCTTTCTTTTATCAGCGAGTTTTGGATCAATTGGAATGGCCACTGAACTTAAAGTAGAAGTACCAGAAATGGTTTTTTCTGATATCAATTCACCAATCATGCTGACGGTGCTGAATGGTGCAATACCGGAATATTTAATTCAGGTTCATGAAAACAGAATAATAGGGGATACTTTATTTCTAAATTCCAATGAAATGACCCAAGAAATTGAAGTTGAGTTTTTTGCAAACGCAGATTTGTCGTTTCAAGGGCACACGCTCTCAGGGTCGTCACAAACAGCGGTTATCCCGCTTTGGATGTCAATTATTCCTCCCCTCTTCGCCATATTCTTAGCGCTTGTTTTTAAGGAGGTTATTTTTTCTTTGGTTTCGGGGATCTTTATCGGTGCCGCCATTATGGGATTTTATGCGGGTGGTTTTATTGGAATTTTCACCAGCTTTTTCAGGATTATCGATACCTATGTTTTAAATGCGTTAAATGATTCAAGTCACCTTAGTGTGATTGTTTTCTCCATAATTATTGGAGGAATTGTTGCTCTAATTTCGAAGAATGGCGGTATGCAAGGTATTGTCAATCGTGTTTCAAAGGTTGCGAACACTGCACGAAATGGACAATTGGCCACTTGGGGATTGGGAATATTAATCTTTTTTGATGACTATGCGAATACACTCGTCGTTGGTAATACCATGCGCGCCATCACTGATAAGTTGCGTATTTCTCGAGAGAAACTAGCCTATATTGTTGATTCAACCGCAGCACCTGTTTCAGCAATTGCTTTTGTTACGACTTGGATAGGTGCCGAATTGGGGTATATTTCGGATGGGTTAAATGTTATTAACGCAAATGGTCCCGTCATAAATGAAGGGGTTTATTCGATCTTCTTGAGTAGTTTAGCCTATTCTTTTTATCCGTTTTTAACTATCTTTTTTATCTTTTATATCATATACAGGGGAAAGGATTTTGGTCCAATGCTCAAAGCTGAGCGAAGAGCACGAAAAGGTGGGGTGGTGAACCCTGAAGTTAACACGGGCGATTTAACAGAAATGGAAGATTTAAAACCTGTTGAAGGTATTCGCTATCGCGCGCGTAACGCTGTTATTCCCGTTGTTGTGATTGTCTTTGGGACCTTAATAGGTTTATTGTTTACGGGCTTTGAAGGCTTGGCTGGTCAGCTAGCAGCCGTTAATCCAAATTTAACTTCGCCTTCTTGGGGTGATACTTGGTCAAATATGACGCAGCTCAATGGCAATCCTACAGGATTTACAAAGAAATTAGGAACATTGATCGGAGCATCCGACTCTTATGTCTCTTTATTATGGGCTTCTCTTTCTGCATTATTAGTGGCCATTTTATTGACAGTTGGACAAAAGATCATGAACCTGCAGCAGTCTGTTGAAACAGCGATCTCAGGATTTAAAACAATGGTCCCTGCGATTTTAATATTGGTCTTGGCATGGGCACTTGCTTCCGTTACGGATGAAATGCACACAGCGCAGTATTTAACTAGCGCGATTGGAGATGCGATTCCTCCTTGGTTAATTCCTGCGTTGACTTTCATTTTGGCGGGATTTGTAGCCTTTTCGACTGGATCATCATGGTCTACAATGGCCTTGGTATATCCGCTTATTTTACCAGCTGCTTGGGCAATTTGTCATTCAGATTTATACGATTATACGCATGCCGAAGCTATGGCTATCTTTTACAATACGGTAAGTGCTGTTTTGGCTGGATCGGTTTTGGGAGATCATTGTTCGCCAATTTCAGATACAACAATCCTCTCGTCTTTGGCAAGTGGAAGTAATCATATTGATCATGTTAGAACACAAATTCCTTATGCAATAACGGTTGGTGTTGTCGCAGTCACGGCAGGTACGCTTTTATCTGCTTTGGGATTACATCCGGTCCTTGCCTTATTGATCGGTATCGCAGCTTTAATAGCCGTTGTAGAACTCTTGGGTAAACGATCTGAGGTTGGGGAATACGATTCGGGGGAACATTAAAACTAGCTATGCCAAAATTACTCGCATTAGATTACGGAGAAAAGCGAACAGGAGTCGCTGTTACAGATGATAGTAAAATTATTGCATCTGGACTCACGACCATTGAAACAAAGGATATCTTTCGTTTTTTGGAGACCTATTTTAAATCAAATGATGTTACGGATATCATTTTAGGTTTACCTAAAAGCTTGGATGGGTCACCAACGCATAGTTCTGCCGCGGTGGAGGAATTGCGTGTAAAATTGGAAGGATCGTTCGGTAAACCTGTACATATGGTTGATGAGCGATTTACTTCTAAAATGGCCTTTCAAACTATGATTGATAGTGGTATGTCTAAAAAGCAACGAAAAAATAAAGCCATGATAGACGAAATTAGCGCCACAATCATTTTGCAGAGTTATATGCAAGGATTAACTTATTTGTGAATGCGTTAAGGCCTATCCAACCACCAAACGAATTCCATTTTCTTCAATTGTAATCATACGATCGCGATACAAAGCGCCCACGGCTTTCTTAAAGACTTTTTTACTGACTCCAAAAACATGTTTGATGGATTCTGGAGATGATTTATCATTCACTTCGAGATAACCACCCGCACGTTTGAGTCGATCTAGGATTTCTCCAGCAATACCTTCGACACGTTCATAACCGGAAGGTTGAAGCGAGATGTCTAATTTTTCATCCTCTCTGACTTTTTGAACAAATCCTTTCATGCGCATTCCAGGCTTAATCGGCGTAAAAATCTCATTGTGATAAATCAATCCAGAGAATTTTTCATTCACAACTGCTCTTACACCTAAATCAGTTGCCGTACCAATAATTAAATCCACTTCTTGACCTTCTTCAAAGTCATGTGGCTCATTATCTAAAAATTGATTCGTTTTCGAACTCGCAACAATTCGTTCTGTTTCTTCATCCAAATAAATGCGAACAAAGTAAGAGAGACCTTCTGTCATTTCATAAGCTTGTTCTCTGAATGGAACAAATAAGTCTTTCGCTAAACCCCAATCTAAAAAGGCACCGATTCCTGTAACACCTACACATTTTAAATAGGCAAATTCGCCTACTTCTGCATGTGGAACGTCTGTGGTAGCTATGATACGATCTTCTGAATCAAGATAAATGAATACATCCAAATAATGATCAACTTCAGCATCTCCAGGAACGTAGCGTGTAGGGATTAAAATTTCTCCGTAGGTATCCCCACCGTCCAGATACAATCCAAAATCAACTTCTTTAACTACTTTAAGTGTATTTGTCTTTCCGATTTCAACCATGCTTATTTTCTTTGATACAGGGTGTAAATATACGGTCTTTCGTCACCATTTGGGTTAATAAAGACATGATTTAATACTTGCTTGAGTTCAAAGTCAAATCCTAATCGTTGGCTGATCATTTCCTGATCATACTGAAGAATGGGTAATCCTGAACATGTTTCGGCGCCTCCTTTGCTGAACGCTGCAATGATGACATATCCTTTTGATTTTACTTTCTGTTTCAGTAAATTGAAATAAGCCAATTGATCTTTCTCTGACACAAAGAAATGCAAGACGGCGCGATCATGCCATAAGTCGATCATTGGCAATTGTTTTAATGCAATCGGAAGCGTTAAATCATCCACCACCCATTCTACGTTACATTCTTCCTTCCCAAGTTGCTCTCGCAAAACTTCTAGAGCGACAGAACTGATATCGTTGACAGTAATGTTTTGAAAACCGTCTTCGAGCAATTGTTCAATCAACGTGCTTGCTCCAGCCCCAACGTTTATAATTTCTGCGTATCGACTTAAATTAAGTGAACGAATTAAGCCCATGGAAGGTTCTGGATTGGGTTCATGCCACCCTAATTTGTCAATCGATTTGTCTGTGTATGCTTTGTCCCAATGGTCTTTTAAATTCATGTGTGTGCTTCGTTTTCGAGATAAAAAATTTCCGGAGAATATAAGGTGTAAATTAACGGATTTTTAGTGAGATCTGAAATGAATTCAGTCATTAAATATAGATTGAATAAAAAAGAGGATTGTTTATGGCAATCCTCTCATTTATAAGTTAAATGTAAATTATGAAAAATTAAATTTAGACGATCAACTCCGCTTTCGGATAAAGTTGCATCCATTTGCTAAGTTGCTCTTCCGTTTTTAATGTTATCATTGTTCTACTGTCCAATTGCAGTTTGAATTTGGGCGTAGAGTTTTTAATTTCAGCGAGTATCTTTTCGACCTTTGCGCTAGACTTTTTTCTTGCCATCTTTTTAATGTTTTTTAATTAAACTGACTCATACAAATATAACGTCTCAAGGCTGAAATTGTTGTGACTTTAGTTACATAAATTCAGTATTTTAGATTAATTAACAAATATTTAGGACTAGCAATGTATTTCTGTATATGAAATTATACCGTTTGGTATATGTTTAAACATAGAAGGGACTTGAGAAGTGTGAATATTGACAAATTGTATGTAAAAAAAAATGTTAATAAGTTTTTAATGACGAATTATTATTTTTTCTGATGATCGGGCTCCTGACGAAGAAATAAATTCCAAAATGTAAATACCATTCGGTAAATCAGAGACATTAAATACTTGAATTAACGTTTGAAGTTGACCAGAAAGGATTAATTCTCCATTTATACCGTAAAGATAAATGGCGCCTTCATCAGTGGATTGAATTGTGACGTTGTTTCCTTTTACAGGATTTGGATACACAATAATTCCCGAATTTTGTTGCTCTAATTCAGGAGTGCCTGCAACAGTGGAAATATTAAAATCCCAAATGCCACGTCCCCATGTTGCAAAACGCACGGTATGCGAAGCTGCAATAAATTCAACGGAAATATATTGTTGTAATGGGGCGGATATTCCACTCATATTAAACCATTCTCCAAGTTCTATACTGTAAACATAGGGTCCAGCATCTGTCGCAGCAAATAAAAATTTCTCTGCAGGATCCATGGTCAATTCATGCGCCATTGTATTTGGCATGTCTCCCGTAACAGGAATAAATGTTTTAGCACTATCCACCGACATGTAAACTGCATTTCCTGCATAGCCACTTCCGCCTACAAAAACAAGTCCTGGTGTGGTGCGACTAGCATAAATATCAGCCGTATAAATCCAGCCCCCACTTGGCCCGATATAATCTTCAGTCATAGTAAATGATGCTCCTGCATCTAACGAATAAAAGAAACGTCCGTTTTCTGTTACGACATAAATCAATGCATCATTATAAGGAGTTGTTTCGATTGCAGAAATACTTGCTCCTGAAGCGGCCCTGAAATCAAAATCATATTGCGAAGCGATTATCTCACTTCCTGTAAATTTTAATTTCACAAGGTAAGATCCTGGACCTCCATCCAAACTACCGCCTCCAACATAAATAAAATTATCTGCTAAATGAGGCGCTGCCCCGGTCGGAACGATCCAGTTTACATTGGGCATATTTTCGCCGTCTAAATTAAATTCAAATGAGTAACCGCCGTCCGTTGCTGCATTTGGATAAAGCTGAAACCATGCACCAGGATATTGAATCCATATTTCTTGCCCATCATTTGTGAATTGCATCTCTCCATAATCACCAGAAATAACTTGTTCGAAAGAAGAAGGACTGGGAGAATCTCCTGTAAGTGTACGCTGAAAACCTTGATCTTGCGTTCCGCCATAAATTAATCCAGCATCATAAGGATTTGTGAGGACATCATAAAATTGACCTGTGTTGAGGTCTTGCATGGAAATATTTTCTGTTGTGATCAAATTATCGTAAGAAACATAAACGCCCCCGTGATTTGGAATGATTGTAAATTCAGTCCCATCTTCCTTTTTAAATGGTTCAATGGCCATGATATCCGCGTGAATTTTATTTGCAACATCACCGTAGTATTCCCACCATTCGGAAACTAAATCCCACGTTTCTCCCCCGTCAAATGAACGATAGGTATTTACTTCTCCATAATATAATTTGTCAGGATCGTCTATTGAAACACGGAAACCAACATCCCAAGAGTTAGTTGCCAAATCCCCCACTAAATTAAATGTAACGCCTTCATCTATTGATTTGTATAAGGTTGAATTGTCCATCAAAATATAAAGCGTGAGTGTGCCTCCGGCTTCATTGGCTTGTATCATACATCTTGATGTTCCATCCAAACCTAAGCCAGTAGTAATTGAACTGAGTACGCCTGCTTCAAATTTGTACACGTCGTCATTATTATCTAAAATATAGGCCGCTGTACTATTATGTGCTGCATGTATTGAGGCAAACCGATTTCCTGAACTTAAATCGGTAACCGCCGAAAAGCTAGCACCGTTATCCGTTGAAAAGGCTACCTTATTGACAGAAGAACCATCAACGATACTGACGCGGTTGTACAAATAAACCAAGGTCTTTTCAGCATCATTCAATTGAACCAATTTTATTCCTGATCCGTTAGATCCTGCAATTCCTGCACAGGTCGTCCATGTCTCTCCTTCATCATCTGAATAACGCAAAGCATATCCATTTGCCGTAATGAGGCGCACACCATCACCTGGCAAGGAAATAACTTTTAAAATGTCTCTACCGAGCTGAATATCATCATTTAAGGGGATCCATGTTTCTCCCTCTAAATTTCCTTTCCAAAGTATACCTCCGTCTGATATGACATATACATTATCGGTCGTAGGATCATAGTCACAAATGCGATTATTCCCCGGCACATCAAAACTTCCTCGCTCTTGCCATTCGCCTTCTAAATTTCCATCAGCAAAGGTTTCAACAATCCGATATCCTTTTAAAATTGCTCGTTGTTTTGCCAATTTTTCAAAATTCAGTGCATTTATAGCTCGCCAATCGAAGTTTTCACTCGAACTGTGAATGAGATCGAAATAAGCATCTCTTCGTGCTTCATAACCTTCTTCATCCGCCATGTTTTCGAAAACTTGGGTAGGAATGGGAATTGAATTGGATGCAGATCCTGATTCATCTACGACCAAAATAGATTGATCAGAATTACATGTAATAAGAAAGAAAGGGACTAAATAGGCAAAAAATTTCATGGTCAGTCGTTTAATGTAAAAGTAATAAATTGAATAGGATTTCGTTATAGCATTTATTCTTCACGCTTGAAATCCTGTTTAAGTGTGATAATTATTTATTTTTGCGTTCTAAATTAGAAAAATGAGTCAAGAACAGAATTTCAATTCGGGGGAATTAGTTGCTTTCCTTTGGTCAAAGCGAAAGGCATTGATTATTATTACCGCTCTTGCATTAGTGGCGTCAATTGTAGTGAGTATAATGATGACACCTTATTATATGTCTCGTGCTGTTGTATTTCCAACCAAATCCAATTCCGTTGATTTTAATTCGAACAGCCGCAATAGCGTTGTTGAATTTGGGGATGAGGCAGATGCAGAGCGTCTTTTGCAAGTTCTGATCTCTCCAGAAATTCGGGATAGTTTGACAAAAAAGTTTGACTTGTATACACATTATGAGATTGATTCGAATGAGGCACATGCGAAGTTTGAATTTCAAAAGGCGTATGAAGGCAATATAAAATTTGACAGAACGCGTTATAATTCGATCAATATTGACGTTTACGACACTGATCCGCAGATTGCGGCAGATATCGCCAATGATATTGTTCGATTGGTTGATACAGTGATGAATAAAATGATTCGTCAACGGGCGATTGGACCTATGTATGCAGTGCAATCAGAAGTGGCCTTAATTCGACAAGAAATGGGTGATTACTCAGATCGTTTGAGAAGTTTGGGTGATTCTGGAGTGGTGAGTAAAGATGAAAGAGGCAGTATGTACACGGATTATTTAGAAGCTTTAAAGGTTGGAAAAAATGATGTCGCTATGGAAATTAAGCGGAAAATTGACGCGACTCAAGCTTACGCTTCTGATTATGACATTTATTCAAACTTGTCAGAATTTTCAAGTTTGCGCTATTCAAATATATTGGATGTAAATGATCAAGCGCATCAATTTGCACATACAGATATCCAACAAACCATTCGCCAAAGTATGGCAGAAGTTCCTGATAAAAAAGCAAAACCGAAACGAGCGATCATTGTATTATTTGCAACTTTCTCGACACTCATTTTCGCTATTTTCATCCTTCTTGGTTTAGAGAAATTGAAAGAGTTGAGAGCACGCGGATAAGTTGTAGCAGTGAAAGCACTTCTACATATGCGTTGGTTTTATGTGCTAGTAACATTGTTTCTAGTAGCAGATTTGTATTATACCTATCAGGGAGATGTGATTCTCAATACGATTCCAATTGCTTTCATATTGCTGTATACAGCTTTCTATCATTTTGATAAACTTTTTTTATTTGTTGTCTTCTTTACACCACTTTCAATTAATATTGAAGAGTTTGTGAGTGCGCAAGTTGGCTTGTTTTTACCAACCGAACCCTTGTTATTTGGTATGCTCTTGTTGATTGTGTTTAATCAACTGAGAAGGAATCAATTTGATGTTCGTTTTTTGAAACATCCAATCACGCTTATTTTTATTGCGCAACTCTTATGGATCTTTCTCACCTCTTTGACCAGCACACATCCAGAGGTATCCTTCAAGTTTTTGCTGACTAAACTTTGGTTCATCATCCCGATTTATTTTTACGGCGTAATCTTTTTTAAGAATGAAAAGAATATTTATCGGTTTTTGGCGCTTTTTATTTCGGCCTTATCACTCGTGGTGATTTATACCATTTTTAATCACGCCTTAAATGGTTTTGACGAAGAAAGTGGACATTGGGTGATGTTTCCATTTTTCAAAGATCATACCTCTTATGGGGCCATTTTAGCAATGCTTTATCCTCCTTTGTTTGGACTGCTCTTTGCCAAGAAACATGGTCCTTTGATGCGTTTAACGTTAATCTTCTTAATTCTACTTTTTGGTTTTGCCATTTTCATGAGTTATACGAGAGCAGCCTGGTTGAGTCTAGCCGGAGCAATGGTTGTTTACCTCTTGATAAGATTTAAAATACATTTTAAGTATTTGGCGGGTATTGGAGTGATTGGAATCATTTATATCGCATTTTCATGGACGGCAATCATGCATAATTTGGAGCGAAACAATTCTGAGCATGCAACGGACAATGTGGATGAACGAATCGAATCCATTGCGAATATTAGTACGGACGCGTCTAATTTAGAGCGCTTGAATAGATGGGGGAGCGCCATTCGAATGTGGCAAGAAAAACCAATTTTAGGTTGGGGACCTGGTACCTATGCTTTTGAATATGCGCCTTTTCAACTTTCTTCCGGTAAGACCATTATTTCTACAAATGCAGGAAACATGGGGAATGCCCATTCTGAATACCTCGGTCCATTATCGGAGCAAGGACTGATCGGAATGTTATTGATGATTTTATTGGTTGTCTATATTATTTACACGGGCATCACATTGTATATCCGCATGCCGCATCAGGAACTGCGATTAATTATGCTGACCTTATTATTGGGATTAATTACTTATTTCGCACACGGGGTACTCAATAATTATCTTGATACAGACAAGGCTACAATTCCAGTTTGGGGATTCACTGCCATCATTGTCATGTTGGATTTAAAATATCCGAAAGTGCGAAAGCAAGCGCGAGTTGAAACTACTGATCAAGCCAAGTCTTAAAGTCTTGCACTTTTTCGCGCGCAACAATTATACCCTCTCCTTCATATCCATTGACAACTAATTTTAGTCGACTATTCGTGTGAGAAATAATGGTTTCTGGCGCATCAATATGTACAATGAAATTTCGATTGACACGAAAAAAATCGGTCGGATTCAGCAGTCCCATTAATTGTTCAAGTGAATATTCAACAACGTAATTCCGATTTTGTTTGGTCAACAAATAGGTCCCTTTTTCCAAGCTATAAAATGCTTTAATTTCCCCGGTTGGAATCGCTTTAATTTTATCTCCAACCTTAATCATAAAACGTGATTTATAGGACTTTGTTTCGCCTTGATTTATGGATGATTGTAATAAATTAACAAGATCAGACGGCAGAATAGTAGGGGGACTTAATCGGTTTATTTTTAGGAGTGCTTTGGCTAATCTTTCCTTCTCAATTGTTTTCAATAAATAATCTATTCCGTTGGTTTCAAGAGCTTGAATGGCATATTGATTGTATGCAGTGGTAAAGATGATTGGACATTTCACGGCGATTTTTTAATAGATTTAAAAATTCAGTCCATCCGCGAGCTGAATGTCTGAAATAATAACGTCAGGAGCATTGTGTTCTAAAAAGAGAAGGGCTTCAGGATGCTTTCAATTTTCCCCAAAATGACTATTTCCGAATTAATTTCGAGTAATAAACGCTCAATTCGATTGGCAGCGCGTGCTTCATCTTCAATGATCAATAGTTTCATCTTAAGCTTGTTTTAAAATTGGAGTTTTCACCGTAAATTCTTGCTCATCCTCTAAAATGAGAGGTAGTCGATCTGAAAATTCAATCATGATGATGGAGCGGAAGAGTGGGGTATTGTTATTCGATAAAATTCTACCGCTTATTATCGACTGCCCATTTACAGTACAAGTAAGTTGTAAAAAGAAGATCAAGAATAGTTTTGTATTCATAGTTGAAGTTTTAAAGTTCAAATAGGAGCGACAATTTTAACGATTAAAAAAAAAGAGCGCTCAACTGTTAAAGAAGAGCGCTGAATTGTAATTAAAAAAAAATGCCCCGCTTGCTTTAGCAGGCGGGGCATTTTAAGTTGTGTTGCGAAAATTTATTTTAGTAAAGTAACGTGTCCATTGTGCATGTGACGTTTATCGCTGTGCATCTCTTTGAAGTCGATTTGCCAAGTATAAACACCTTCATTTACTAGACCATTACTACCGTATGTTCCGTTCCATCCGATTGTTGCGTCATATGTTTCGAATACGATTTCACCCCAACGGTTGTAAACTACCATGTGGAAATCATAAGGATCGAATCCTGACTCAAATACAGGTTGGAATGTTTCATTGAATTGATCACCATCTGGAGTAAACGTGTTAGGAATATAGAATAAAATAATTCCTTTTACATTCATGAACAAGGTTACGCTGTCAATACACCCTAGGTAGTTGTATGCTTTCAGCTCAACTGGGTAGAATACATCTCCAACTTCTTCAGGGAAGAAATGAACCGGGTTCATCTCACTTGATTCCTCGGATCCGTCGCCGAAATTCCAAATATAATCAGAGGCAAAAGCAGAATTATTTGTAAAGTGAACTTCAGTATCATTCGTGAAGACAGATGGCGGATTCATTGTGAATCGAGCAATCGGTTGATCTTCAACCGTAATATAATCTGCATACTCAACTGAATTAGCACATCCGTAGATATCAACTACTGTTGCACGAACATCATACAAACCACCGTATAAATAGGTGTGAGAAACCGTTGGTGTAGTAGATCCAATCACAACGTCACCATCACCATAGAACCAATCAGTAGATACAAGCTCCACATCAGATACAATTGTGAATTCAGTTTCGAATGGAGTACATCCTTCTAAATCACTAGCAGAGAATGAAATGGATGGTAAAGCATGCACAATAATATCCATGTCATCAGAAGCGACACAACCTTCAGCATTTGTTGCTGTTACTGTATACGTTAACGTTCCTACTGCCGGTGTAAAAGGAACACCGTCAAGAATCCCTGCTGGATCCCAAACATATGTTGCAGGGTCACCAGAAGCGCTTACTGATGTTGCATCACCAATACAGATAGATTGATCCGGTCCAGCATTCACTGCAGGAGAAGCAATTACTGAAATTGTAAATTCAGAAACATCATCAATACAAGGGGCAGTTCCAACAACTGTGTATTCAAATACATAGTCACCCGGTGTTATAAATCCACCTACAGTAAAGATACCTGTCAATGGGTCAAAACCACCACCTGTTGGTGTTACTTCTGACCAATATCCTCCTGCATCATGTCCTGCGAGTAAAGTGTTTAAATCAAATGTTAAACCTAGAGCATTACAAATAATACCTGTATTATCCACACCCGCAGTCGGTTGATCGTAAACAGTTACTGTGTGCAATGAAGTATCACTGTCACAAAGTGCGCCACCAAGCGCAATATAGCGAACGGTATAATCACCAGCGGCTAATCCAGTTGGGTCAAATATTCCCGTCATTGGGTCAAATGCACCGCCTGTTGGTGTAACTTCTTCAAACATTCCACCTTCGTCGACTAAACTCGTGTCAACAAGGAATGTATTAAAATCAACCGTTTCAACTCCTGAATTACACATTAAGAAACCAGTACTGTCTAAACCTGCATCAATCTCAATAAAGGTTAAGTTGATTTCGAATTTCACAAAACAACCACCATCTGCATCACCAGCTAATAACCAAATTTCATCATCTGGTCCAATTGGTCCACCTCCCCAAATATCAGTAGGATCGTCAATACTATCAGGTTCTTCAGAGTAATATTCAAAGAATGTTCCAGGAAGACCTGCAAGATCGACGACTTCTAGGTCTGCAAAAGGGAATGGGCTACACAATGGTCCTGGATCTGTAAATTCTGGATCTGGAGAAATACCAGTTGCTACAACAACAACCTCACGGATGATTGGAAGCACAAAACATCCTCCAATTGGCACGCCTGTGCAGATATAATGTGTTGTTCCGCCTGGAGCTACTTCAATTTCTGGTCCTGTTCCTACAACAGCTCCTGTTTCGGCATTTGTCCAAGTCCAAGTATAGGCTCCTAGCATTGGGCCAGTTACTTCTAATATAGTAGATCCAGCACAATCTTGGTAAAGTGTATCCGGTTCGATATCTTCAGTACATAATGCATAAGCATCAGCACCATCATAATCCAAATAATATTGAGCAGTTAATGCTTCTTCCAATTCTTCTTCTGCCATAATTACAACAAATTCGAATTCAGAAGTTTCGCCAGCTCCTAGTATCGCATCTTTATGACAAATTGCAATCGCTTGGTCAGCGAAAGCAGTTGATCCAACAACACCAATCATAGGGCCTGTTCCATCATAGACATCAGAACCATCTGTTACGAAAAAACTACCTCTTGCCACGCGGATATCAGAACCAATTCCACCTAATCCAAAATACGCTGGAGTATCACCTCCTCCACCTGGAGCAACTGATAAAGCAGAAACTAAAGCTTTAGGACAGAAAGGTGTTGGATTTGCTTCTACTGTATTTGTTGTAGAGAATCCCCATCCAATATCCTGATTGTTATCTGGGTCTAATGACTTGTAAAAAAACACGTTAGGCTTAGGAGTCGGTGTCGTATTTGTCAAAGAGATTAAAATTCTGTAATAGGTTTTAGTCGTATCCATGATATACGTCATGTGAACGTCAATTCCTGAATAGTTCCCGTCCCAATCTACTGATTTACATCTTCCATAAATTGTGTAGTTGGATAAACCATAACTCGTAATTCCAGGTCCGCCAGTAGCAGAACTGTTCCATACAGTGGTACCAGCAACCTCCATACCAAAGCGTCCTTCTGGTGACCCTGGCATAATTACGTCACCCATATAGTTTAGGGTTGACCAAGGCACACTTAAATCTGCGTTAGAAAGGAAAGCTAGTCGTGTTGTGAATCCACGGTAATGTGTTGGAAAGGGCGCCGGAATTGAACCGGGTGATGTCCCCTCATAACCATTGGTGTGTATTCCAATTTCCTGATTGGTTCCCATTAGAAACGCATTTGAACCTACCATTTGTCCGAAGGAAGATCCTGCGAACAAAGCCGTAGCTAAAAATGCGAAAAGGTTTTTTTTGATTGATTTCATATTTATTAGATTATCTTATCGATTTCAATTATTCAACTGGTTTAGACAAATGATTTAAATAGTCTTGCAATTGAGCAAGTTCTATTTCACCTTCTACATATTCAGTATGGATGCGGATAATCATATATCCATCAGCATAATGAATTTCATTAGTGATTAAATTACCTGTTACATACGACGTCAACAAATAAATAGCTTCTTGCTCATCCGCAAAAACCATGTGAGAAATATCTACGAAGTAGTATTCTTGCACAGGGATTTCAGGTAAAGTTACATAGAAGCTGGTGTTAATGGTTGCAACCGGAAGGTCTTCAATCACTACGTCTTGGGCATTTGCATTAACTGCTGAAAATCCCAAAGCCATAACAAGTATTTTAAATAGTTTCATTTGTAAATTAATTAGTTCATTATATAGACTCCTTTTTTTTGCATGAGTTGCCTAAATTGTTGCCTAAAGTTAAAAAATTTATGATGAAATCTTTAATAAACGATATGAATGCATGCTGTATGTGCTGTTTTTATTGAAGAAAATCGCTACTTATAAGGGTTTAAAGAAATAAAAAAAAAGTAATTATTTTAAAAAAAACAACAACCTGTAAGACACGCTACAGCCATGTTTTCGTTATTTGTTAAATAATTAATAATACACGAGAAATAACTATTTAAATTTAACAGGTCCTAACCTTTGAAAAACTGGTTTGAAACAAAAGAAGTAGCGATTTAACATTCTTTTGAAAGGCGCAATAAAATAATGAAAAGCGAATTGATTTACTCTCCCAATGTACCAATAATTGTTGTTTTGCCTTGCACAACTTGGTCGAGTTGAACATTGATTTCCGTTCCAATTGGTAAGAAGAGATCAATTCGAGAACCAAATTTAATGAAACCGAATTCAGAACCCGCTTTAACTTCTTGATCTTGTTTTGCATAACAAACTATTCGGCGTGCCACTGCGCCTGCAATTTGGCGAAACAATACTTCTGTTCCGTTTTTGTGCTTTGTCACAACAGTAGATCGCTCATTCTCCGTTGACGATTTCGGATGCCATGCGACCAAGAATTTTCCGGGATGGTATTTATAGTAGGTTGTTTTTCCACTAATTGGATTCCAGTTCGCATGCACATTCATGGGGGACATGAAGATTGAAATTTGAATTCGTTTATCCTTGAAATATTCTGTTTCTTCAACCTCCTCAATCACAACGACCTTCCCATCAGCGGGGCAGATAATTAGATTGTCGCCTTCGGGACTTGTTCTAAATGGAACTCTAAAAAATTGAATAACGAGATAAAGCATGACTATTATAAAGGCATTCAATAGCCAATAGAAAATAGGGTAATCAACTAATAAAAAATGATTTAAAACGTAAAGCCCACCCGCTATTAGGAGTGAAATGAGGATGATTGTATAACCTTCTTTATGGATTTTCATAGGGGGTATTTAATTAGTGAGTCGATTCAACACGTTAGGAGAGAAAAACGAACTGATTTAAAAAGTAGAGAATAGGAATAACAAACAATACGGCGTCAAAACGATCTAGAATTCCTCCATGACCAGGTAGTATTGTACCAGAATCTTTAATGGCTAGACTTCTTTTTAACATGGATTCGATAAGATCGCCCAAAGTTCCAAATACGCTAATTACTGCAGCATAAATTATATATTGATAAAAAGGCGCTTCAATAAAATAGGCGATTAATATTCCAGCCAAAAGACTAAAAAGTAACCCTCCAAAAAAACCTTCCCATGATTTTTTTGGGGAGATCCGTTCAAATAATTTGTGCTTGCCAAATTTTCTTCCCACGAGATAAGCGAAAGTGTCGCTGCACCAAACGAGAATAAAAATGGAAAGTACCGGCCAGAAGTTTGTAATCGTGAATGTTGATTCGCTGAATTCAATTGAAAAATTGAGGAGCAGTAGGGGGAGGATAATATAAACTAATCCCAACACCGTTAAACCAATATTTTCAAAGGGTGTTTTTTTCTTTCTGTACAATTCGGCAAAGGCAAAAACCGGAAAACTAAGCAAAAGCCCGCCAATCAACCAATTTAACAGTTCAGGTTTATAAATCGACAAAACTCCAAACGAATAGATAAAGATTCCCGAAATAAGTCCGAATGTAGCATGTGGACTGAATTTAGAGCCTTTAAAAAGCGTATAAAATTCGTGTAATCCAAGCACAGCTATACTTCCAAAAACTAAATGAAAAATCCAGCTTTTAAAAATAATAGCAGCAACAATAGCAAGAACAAAGACTGTTCCAGTAAGCGCCCGCTGTGCTAAATTACTCATGAATTATTCTGCTCAATGATCGCTAAAGCTTCTTCATATTGATCGGGACGAACAAATAATTCGAGTTGACCGAATGTATTAATTGTTGAGTCGTGTTGATTAAGCAATACAACTTCAATACCTGCAGATTCGAGCGCTCCTTGAATCAAGAGCGCTTTATATTCTTCGGTTGTTGTGTATAATGATTTTTTACCTTCCATCTTCATTGTTTTCCGTTGATTGATCCTCGTCTTCAGTAGTGTTGTCAACATCATTAGAGTCAGATTCAGCGGCTAATTCCTCTGTCTCTGTATCGTCCTTTTCAAGTTGAATACTAGATTCAATTTTTTCGTGAATGATATCCGTCACAATTTCATTATCCCATGCTCTGTTTCCAAATATCTCGACAAGGTTGTCTTTAAAGATAACTTCTTTTTCCAATAACTTTTCGGCTAATAGGATTAATTTGTCTTTATTCTCTGTTAAGATTTGAATTGCACGTTGATATTGTGCTTCAATCATCTTAGAGACTTCGTCATCAATCAATTTCGAACGTTCTTCTGAATAGGGCTTAACAAAGGCTGATTGACCTTGAGAATCGTAGTAACTTATATTTCCTAATTTTTCACTTAAACCATAGATTGAAACCATAGCATAAGCCTGCTTTGTCACTTTTTCAAGGTCACTTAGAGCACCCGTTGATATCTTCCCAAACATAATTGATTCAGCAGCACGACCGCCCAAGGCAGAGCACATTTCATCCAACAATTGTTCCGTTGTCGTAATTTGACGTTCTTCTGGCAAGTACCAAGCAGCGCCTAAAGAGCGACCGCGTGGAACGATCGTTACTTTTACCAAGGGAGAAGCATGTTCAAGCAACCAAGACGTGGTAGCATGACCCGCCTCATGGAATGCAATAGTTTTCTTTTCTTGTGGTGTAATGATTTTATTTTTCTTCTCAAGACCACCTACAATTCGATCTACGGCATCTAAGAAATCTTGCTTTTCAACTTGTTTCTTTTTCTTTCTTGCGGCGATAAGAGCCGCTTCATTACAGATGTTGGCAATATCAGCTCCTGAGAATCCAGGTGTTTGTTTTGCTAAGAAATCGATATCTAAATCCGTTGCTAATTTTAGAGGTTTAAGATGCACTTTAAAAATCTCTTTTCGTTCATTTACATCCGGCATATCGACATAAATTTGGCGATCGAAACGCCCGGCACGCATCAATGCGGAATCCAACACGTCAGCTCGGTTTGTAGCAGCTAAAATAATGACGCCGCTATTCGTTCCGAAACCGTCCATTTCAGTAAGCAATTGGTTCAATGTATTTTCGCGTTCATCATTCGAACCCATATTTGCATTTTTACCTCTTGCACGTCCAATGGCATCAATCTCATCAATAAAGATGATTGACGGTGCTTTTTCCTTGGCTTGTTTAAACAAATCACGCACTCGAGAAGCACCAACACCTACGAACATTTCAACAAAGTCAGAACCAGAAAGTGAAAAGAATGGTACTTTTGCTTCACCAGCTACAGCTTTGGCTAATAAGGTTTTACCAGTTCCAGGAGGGCCTACGAGTAATGCTCCTTTTGGAATTTTAGCGCCTAACTCAGTATATTTTTTAGGGTTCTTCAAAAAGTCTACGATTTCCTCGATTTCTTCTTTTGCACCTTCCAAGCCCGCTACATCCTTAAACGTTGTATTCGTTCCTTTTCCTTTTTCAAAAACTGTTGCACGTGATTTTCCGATACTGAAAATATTGCTTCCTCCAGCAGATCCGCCACCGCCTGACATTCTGCGCATGATCACGAGCCAGAAGACGAGAATGATGATGGGGAATAATAACCAACTTAACAAACCGCCAGCCCAATCTGGACGTTCTTCAACGTTTATTTTAAAGTTGAATTTCGGCCCTTTCTGAGCGACGAGTGTGTCGTGGAATGACTTTAATTCTTTATCAAAGTTTTCCAGAATAGTGAATGTTAGTGTAAGTTCAGGCGTTTTAGTCCCTGGAGCTGCTTCACTTTTTCTCAGTTCTTTAAATTTGGTTGAGTCCGTCTTTTTTACCGCGTCAATATCTTCTTGATCTAGAAAAATCTCAGCAAACCCTTCGTTCTTTACAATATTTATACTTTCCACATACCCTTTACCTGCAAAGTCGTAGAATTCTGCTTCGCTCACCTCTACAGTTTGCGGTTTTAAGGAGAATAGATTGAATGCAATAAGAAGAACGGCAATAATGGCATAAATCCAGTATGCATTAAAACCTTTTTTCTTTCCTTTATTATCAGTGTTTTCGCTCATATCAATAGTTAATCAATGTTTGGAATGTCAATTCGTTCAGCATCTGCCCACAGGCTTTCCAAATTGTAAAAATCGCGTACACCTTTATAAAAAACGTGAACGACAACATTTACATAATCTAATAAAACCCATTCCGCATTTCTTGCCCCTTCTTCGTGCCAAGGCTTCTCTTTCAAATCTGATCGCGTTTTTCTTACGATTGATTGCGAGATTGATTCTACCTGAGTACTTGAGTCGCCACTGCAAATAATAAAAAAGTCTGCAACTGCATTCGGAAGTTCGGATAAATTGAGAACGACAACATCTTTACCTTTAATATCATGAATTCCATCAATAATAGTATCGATTAATAGTTGTGCGTTGTATTCAGTTTCCTCGAGGGTTTTTAGCATCTGTATTTTTTTGTTGAACAAAATTAAGTTTTTTGTTTTATTTAAATTTATAATTGGCACTTTTGTTTCATGAGTTTTGCTTTTTTTTCACTCAACAATTCTTTCAAATCAAAACCACCACATCAATTTTAGGTGGTGAATTAAAAATTCGTTATGAATTATCAGCGATTCGAATCAAACTTTATCCATTTAGACACCATTGACTCTACGAACAATTATGCTGCCAACTTAATAAAGACGACAAATGTGGCTAATGGCACGACAATTCTGACAAAAAGGCAGAACTTTGGCAAAGGACAGCGGGGTAATACGTGGTATTCTGATCCCGAAAAAAATTTAATTCTATCCACCATCATTTTTCCGAACATTGCTATTTCGTATGCCTATTATTTAAATATCGCAGTTGCGCTCGCTGTATCGCGCACATTGGCTGATTTTGGTATTGAGAATTTAATAAAATGGCCGAACGATATTTACGCCCAAGATCAAAAGATTGCTGGAATTTTAGTTGAAAACCAATTGCAAGGAAAATTGATAAAAAGCACCGTGGCAGGTGTTGGCTTGAATGTAAATCAACTGTCTTTTCCTGACGGAATTCGGGGTACATCCATGTCTTTAATTCTAGGGCGAGAAATTCAATTGGATAAACTTTTTAGGCATTATTTTGGAATGCTAGACTTTTATGTTGATGTATTGATGCAATCAAATTTTAAACTGCTATTGAAACTTTATTATAAACAGCTGTATCGAATGGATGTTTGGTGCAATTATAAGGATGATAAAGGACCATTTCAAGGCAAAATAAAAGGAATAGATGAAAGAGGGAGATTGGTTATTGAGAGAAGGGAGGGATTCAATTATTATAACGTAAAAGAGCTTCAGTTTTTACATGAAGCTTAGTTCGAATGCACTTCTTGCAAACGGTCAGCCATGTAATTAAACAAATTTGTCAACGGTTTAACCACCATCATTTTCAGGAATGCATTAATTTCTCCTTCAAAATTAAAATAAGCGACGCACGTTTCAGATCCTTCTATGGTCTCGATAAAAACGTCTAATTTAAAGGGGAAGGGCGCTTTTTCTCCGGATGTGATATTGATTTTATGAGAAGGAAGCACACTTTCTTTCACGAGAGGAATGACAGCTGCATTTTGAATTTTAAATGAGCATTGATCCGTTGTTGCGCTCCAATCAGAAATTTTATCCTGAGGCAGCAGAAATTTAATATTATTGAAGTCAGTCAAATACGTGAAAACAGTTGATTGATTCGCATTTATGGTTACTTTATTACTTTCAATTGTTGTCGACATTATTTTTTCCAATTTTCAGGGTTGATTTTCCAACGGTTCAGCGATTCTAAGTCTTTTTCTGAAATATAATTTTCACGAACAGCTTGCTCAATTAATAGGTCATAATTGCTCAAGGTAAAATATGGACATTTTGCCGATTCAAAATTATCTTGCGCCAATTTGAAACCATAGGAAAAGATCGCTGCTAAACCCAATACATTGCATTTTGCATCACGTAAAGCTTCAACAGCCTTCAGACTTGATCCACCTGTTGAAATTAAATCTTCGATCACCACAATGCGCTGTCCTGAATGATATTCTCCTTCAATCTGATTTCCTAAACCATGTCCTTTCGCTGATGAACGAACATAGATAAACGGAAGTCCCATTTCCTCGGCAACCAATGCCCCAATAGCAATTCCGCCAGTAGCAACGCCTGCAATGACATCAACTGATCCAAATTCTTGCTTAATTTGTTCCGAAAACGTTTGACGAATTGCTGTTCGAATTGATGGAAAAGATAATGTTTTACGATTATCACAATAGATTGGTGAGTGCCATCCGCTCGACCAAATAAACGGTTCGCTGGGATTAAGTTTAACGGCTTTGATTTTTAACAAAAAATCCGCTATTTTTAAGGCCTTATCCTTATTTAAAATCATAAGCGCAAATGTATAAAGTTTTTATTGAAAATAGCCCCATATTCTTTCATTTTAATTCACAATCTACCGTTCTTTTTGAACCATCAGCGATTTGGGAAAAGATTAATCTTTTTTTGAAAAACGAAGATGATTCACTTCATATCGACCTTAAAAATGAAGAAGAATTTAACCAAGTTTTTGAATCGCACAAGTATATTGAGGCTGCAGGAGGAATGGTAAAACGCGGAGAGGCTTATTTATTTATTAAACGGAACGGTATTTGGGATATTCCAAAAGGGAAATTGGAAAAAGATGAAACTCCTGAAATAGCTGCTGTAAGAGAGATTGAAGAGGAATGTGGATTAATTGAACCGAATATAGTTCGCCATTTATTGAATACTTGGCATACCTATCCACATAAAGGGAGAAATATATTAAAAAGAACCTATTGGTACCTTTTAAATGAAGGGGATAAAAAAACAGTGCTCGTGCCTCAATCAGAGGAAGGTATCACAGAAGTGAAATACATTTTACCTGCTGAATTTGAAGAAGTGAAATCCAATACGTACCTGTCGATAATTGATGTGATAGAAGCGCTTTAAAATAATAGTATAAAATACTGTTACTTTTGTTTTATTCTGAATTTAAGAATCAAGAACGTAAGTCAAACCGTTGAGTATAAACTCTGAAATAGCGAAAGAAGACCAGGAATTAGTTTTGTTGGTGCAGAAAGATAGAAATGCTTTCGGCATTCTATATGAAAAGTATTTTGAGCGCATTTATCTCTTTATTTATAAACGCGTGCAGGACGAAGCCATTGCTGGTGACATTTGTCAAGAGGCTATGCTAAAGGCAATGTTTAACATTCAAAAGTATGAGAATAGAGGGGCGCCTTTTTCAGCTTGGTTGTATCGTATTGCTTCAAATGAGGTAAATTTGTACTTTAGAAAATCAAAAAAAAATATCACGGTGGAGATCCAAGAAAAAGATGTACAAGTGATTATGGAAGAAATTTCTTTGCAAGGTATAGAGGATCCAAATGCACAATTAAAATTAGTTCAAGCCTTGAATAAATTGACGGCAGAACAAACGGAGATGATTGACTTACGTTTTTTTATGGGACACTCCTTTAAGGAGATCGCCGAATTTTATGCGATATCAGAAGCAAATGCAAAAATGCGCTTATATCGTATCTTAGACCGAATAAAGAAAGGGTGGGACACCAAATGAAAGAGTATAAAATAAATAACGAACAAGAGCCGAAAGTCCCGTCCTCAGAGACTATTGCTAATTATAAAAACTTTAGACAATTATCACATGAATACGACAGACTAACGAAAAAACCGAAAGTTCCGCTCTACAAGGATAAAAAGGCATTTTTAGTCCTCTTACTCATTGTTTTAATGGCATTTGTGCTTGCCCAAATTGCTGATGAAGAAGAGGAACAAGACAAAGATGTGAACGAAACAACCACGACCATTAATCAAGGTAGCGAATAGAGTAGCGCTTAATTGCTTAGTTTGGCAATTATTTCCGATTGGATGGCACGACCTTTATCTGCGTTGTACAATTTCTGGAGTTCCACACTTATTTCTTCGTAAGGTTTATTTTCAGCCTTCATTTGCAAGTAGGCCATTTGTATTGCCTCCGGTCGCGGACCCCAATCAAACATAACTTCGCTTGCTGCATTATATGCGATTAATTTCGGTATCGAACGACCGCCATTGGTCAAAAACTGATCCATTAAGTCGAGGTTTTCGTCACGCCATTTCCATTCAAATGTAATCAAAGGATTGATTGCAGCCATTTTTGCAATAAATCCAATAGAATGAGCGGCATCTCCACACCATGCTTCAGTCAAAACAACCCATCTTTGAGGTTCGGTAATCCTGTGCATGGCCAAAATTGTTTCAGGACTCAATTCTCCTTTGGCTAACCAACGCTCTAAACGTTTTACATTCATGCTTGAATAGTGCAACATGGCTTCACTGTGATTAGTCCCCGTTGTTTTATTATCAGCTATTAAAGCCTTAATTGTTTCCAAATATTTTTTCATCCCTATTTGTCGTATTATTATTTGTTAGCTTACAAAAGCCTACTCATTGAATGGTATATTTTTGAAGAATTCTTGTAAAAAATCTTCCCGTTAATTCGGTTTTAGCCGCTATATTTGACTAAGCGGATATCACACCTATCTGTCGCGTAACGTGAGGTTTACTTTTCGAAATGCGAACAAAATGGGACTCTTTTTACTTTTGTGAAAAGGGTCCTTTTTTAGTTCAAGTGAATGGTTTTGCGAATAGAATCCTTAACTCCATCCGAATTCCATACGTTTAACCACGTCTCAAACGTACCGCTTACTGGAAATAAAATTGTGTCGTCTTCTTGTGATGAACTTGTTCCATTACCAAAATGCCATTCCCATTGAACTGCATTTTCCGAAGCATCATAAAAGAAAAGCGAACAGGGGGCGACGCAGTCATTGTTGACCACGAAAAAATTAGCAGTTGGTAATGGAGCTGGTGCAGGTTTGTTGCATCCAATTAAATTTAGGAATAAAAGTCCTATAAATATTAAAGCACCACGCTGTTGCATCTTTAGTGGACAAAAGTCATTTCATCAATCAAATGACCTGCTTCGCCATATTTATCAATGACCCATAATACGTAACGAATGTCTACGACTATATTTCGGCAACGTGATTCATCAAACATAAAATCACTCATGGTGCTTTCCCAACTACGATCAAAATTAATACCCATCAAGCTTCCTTCCGCGTCAATTACTGGACTGCCAGAATTTCCACCTGTCGTGTGATTCGAAGCCGTAAAGCAAACCCATAATTCTCCATCTTGCGCATACTCGCCAAAATCTCCCTCCTTATAAAGTTCAATAAAACGATCCGTCAATTCAAAGTCAGGATTTTTAGGGTCATACTTTTGCATAATACCATCTATTGTTGTGTAGTGATTATAGGTCATCCCGTCTTTTGGGGAGGATCCTTCTAATCTCCCATACGCAATTCGCATAGTTGAATTCGCATCTGCCCATGATTTGCGTTCGGGGAACATCACCAAAAGACCTTCAACATAAATCTTCATCAAACGTTGTTCCTCTTGCACGAATTTTTTATAGTGATCATTAACATTTGCAAAGTAAGCTTTGTAGATCGACATGGCATATAGATAAGCAGGATCTTGCGCTATTTTTTTTGCCGTTTTTTTGTTGAATTTCGCCAATGCAATCGTGAGTTTTTCAGGATTTAATAATAGTGATTTGGAATAGAGTTTTGCCCCGCTTTGTGCCCAAGTTTCATCCAAATGAGCTGGCAAAAGATCTGCATCAACATAGTGAATATAGAGCGGAGTCAGTCGGTTAAAAATAGCCTGATCAAGTGCCAAATTATAGTTGGCAAAAAATCCTTCTTGGGCGCTTTGTAAACGTTTTATTTCTTCTTCTAAGGTTCCTTCAGCGGCTAATTTTTCGAAGTTAGTTGCGATTGACGCGAATTCGAGCACATATTCCATAAACTCTGGACCAGCGTAGAAATATTCAATAAAAAGGGCTCGTGCGAATTCGTATTTTGAATTTTCCTCTTGCAACTTATTCAAGGATTGGATGCTCGCAAAATAAGTAGATTTCCATTCCGTTTTTTCTGCTGCGCGCGCCATATATTCCTCTTCGAAAGCAAGTTTTTTATCTAAGGCATGTAATTCGCGCAGTCCACCGATTTGACCAATCCATTTTTTCCATGCATTTGCTAGGCTCGCTTGTTTTGATGTGTATTGAATCCGAATTGTGTCATTACTTTCCATTGCAGGCTTCATAATATCCATGGTTTTTTGTCGCATATCAATTCGCGCAGGGCGTTCCTTTTCCATGTAGAATTTTAGTTTAGAAGAAGGGTAATGCTGATCGGTAGAACCCGGGAAACCATAAACCATTGTAAAGTCTCCAACTTGCTTAGGCTTAAGGCTAATTGGCAATGATTTTATTGGAGTGTAAGGAATATTGTTTGAATTGAACGGTGCAGACTTGTTATCGCGATCGGCATAGATCCTAAAAACTGAAAAATCACCTGTGTGACGAGGCCATACCCAATTGTCTGTGTCTCCTCCAAATTTACCAATTGCCGAAGGTGGTGCTCCTACGAGTCGAATATCATTGAAATCTTCAGTGATTAACATATAATACTCATTGCCGAGATTAAACGGTTTTATTTTAGCAGTTACCGTTCCTGATGAATTCGCATCTTCAAGCGCTTTGATACGGTCTTGCATGCTTTTTGAATCGTCATCACCCGTTATAACTAATGCTGTCACGTCTCTAATTTCTTTTACAAATGTTACCCTAAGCCATGGACACGGTAATTCTTCTGCATGATTTTTAGACCAAAATCCGTCCGTGATATAATCATGTTCAATTGTAGAGTGTTTTTGAATGGCATGCAATCCACAATGGTGGTTCGTAAGAAGTAGACTCTCATTTGAGACGATTTCAGCTGTACACCCTCCATTAAATTGCACAATTGCATCCTTTAAACTGGCTTGATTGGTAGCGTAAACTTCTTCTGCGGACAATTTTAAACCATATGTTTTCATGTCTGAATAGAACATGTCAATAAGGGAAGGAATCCACATGCCTTCAACGGCAGAAACATTGAAGTTTATGGAGAAAATAAGAAGTAGTGTAGCGATTATGTTTTTCATTTCTGTCTTTTATGAACGGATTGTAAAGATAATATTGTTTTATGAAGAAGAATGACGAAATTTAGGTTTTTAGGCAATCCTTTTAATGACTTCATCTTAAGATACTATAGAAAAATGAATTTTGAAAAATATATAGAAGCAGCAAAAAAAAGTAAATTCGGACTGTTTAAGTTGAATTTTGGACTCGGTTTTCTAATTCCTTTTAATCGCCCACACAGCATAAAAATTATTGAAATTAAGGAAGATAGTGTGAAGACGATTATTCCCTACAAGCGAAAAAATTTAAATCATATCAAGGGTATTCACGCCTGCGGAATGGCGACAGCCGCTGAGTTTTCTTCGGGATTTTTATTGCTGACTAAACTGGGGAGCAAAAAATACCGTCTGATTATGGAGTCACTTGAAATGAAGTATCATTATCAAGCCAAGGCAAATGTGTATGCACAATTCAACGTGACAGAAGAGTGGTTGGAAAAAATGATTTATACGCCCTTAGATAATGCAGACTCCATTCTGCTTAAATGTGAGATTCAATTACACGACGAAAAAGGAAATCATGTTGCGACAGGCTATACAAATTGGCAATTAAAGTTGTGGTCAAAAGTTAAAACGAAACTATAAACTGACAGCCTGTCATTTCAAAGCGTATTTTGTCAGCGATTACCGTAAATTAAAGGATTTGCATACTAATTGATTATTACAAGACAGAACATTTATTATGGATATATTACATTTTATTTTTGGATTAGGAATAGCACTCTCCATTTTTGGTTTTTTGTGGGGAATCATTATGTTTATTCTGAATTTTTTAAGAAGGGATTTGGCTGCCAATAGACAAGTTCAAGATTATGTACTCAGAATTGTTAAGTATTTTTTATTGGTTTCAGTTGTCGCGAATTATATTCTGCTTCCACCTTCGCATTCTTCACGTGTTCTTGAATTAAGTCAAACATCAATGATTGTGATCGGGGTTCTGGTTTTAGGGCTTTATTTATTGGGAAAACTTCAAAAGCGTGCAATGCTTAGTCAATTATCGGCTAATCCAATGTTTGCAAAATATATTACACAAATCGACCCAAAGGTTGAACGTTTTTTATTGATTGGATCCTTGGTTTATTTTGTGTTGTGTCTGCTCTATCCTGTAATGGTGAATAATTCCGTCGTTAATTGGTTTACGCTTTCAATAGTTGATATTTATAACACGCCAGTTATCGGATGGGTATTTGCGATTATTGCATTCGTGTTTTTAGTAAATATAATCATGAAAGCAGCCAATGTTTTGGGTGCGTTAGTTACAGGACAACCTATAAATCCTGCTGGGGGAGCAGGACGTGGGCCTTTTGCTAATTTTAATGGTGAAGCTGGAGCAAATCCTTTTGACCAATTTCGAAATAAACAAAGTCAAAGTGATGATTTTGTTGATTATGAGGATGTAACAGAAGAAGAGGATGAATCATCTCAATCAGACGACTCTAATAAGTTGAATTAGTTTAAACAATATTCCCATACAAATCATAATGATCTGCAGAAATTATTTTAACATTCGTAAAATCACCAATTCGAACATGATTGGCTTCATTTATCTTAATTAACACTTCATTATCAACCTCTGGTGAATCAAATTCAGTTCGTCCAATAAAATATTCACCTTCCGCTTTATCAATCAATACTTTAAAGGTTTTATCTATCTTCGCCTGATTTAAATCATAAGAAATACCAGCTTGTAATTCCATGATGATATCAGCACGCTCTTGTTTTAGTTCGGCAGGAACGTTGTCATTTAGAGCAAAAGCAGACGTGTTTTCTTCATGCGAATACGTAAAAATTCCGAGACGTTCGAATTTTGACTTTTCGACCCAATCGTACATCTCTTGAAAATCAGCATCAGTTTCCCCTGGGAAACCAGAAATTAGAGTCGTTCTCAAAGCTACATTAGGTACTTTGTCTCGAATTTTAGCGATAAGGTCTTCGGTTTTTTCTCTTGTGATTCCGCGTTTCATAGCTTTTAGCATGGCAGAAGAACCATGTTGCAAAGGCATATCCAAATAATTACATACGTTTGAACGATCTTTCATTACATCCAAAACATCCATTGGGAAACCTGACGGAAATGCATAATGAAGACGAATCCATTCGATTCCGTTAACATCCGAAAGTTTATCAATTAGTTCAGCTAAATTCCTTTTTTTATAGATATCTAACCCATAATACGTTAAATCTTGAGCAATTAACATTAACTCTTTAACACCCTGATTGGCTAGCGATTTAGCATTATTAACCAATTGATCCATTGGAGTAGAAACATGTTTGCCGCGCATCAAAGGAATTGCACAAAATGAACAAGGACGATCACAACCTTCTGCAATTTTGAAATAAGCATAATGAGATGGGGTAGTGAGCAGACGTTCACCAACTAATTCTTTTTTATAATCAGCTTTTAAGGTTTTTAAGAGTCGTGGTAAATCTCGTGTTCCAAAATAGCCATCAATTTCTGGAATATCTGCTTGTAATTCTTCCTTATAGCGTTCAGATAAACAGCCTGTGACATAAACTTTTGAAACTAAACCTTGTGCCTTTGCATCTGCATAGCGAATTATTGTATCAATAGATTCTTGTTTCGCATTATCAATAAAACCGCACGTATTGATGATTACAATTTCTGAATCATCTTGTTGCGCTTCATGTTCAACCGTAAATTTATTGGCTTTTAATTGAGCCATCATGATTTCCGAATCGAATATGTTTTTTGAGCAACCAAGCGTTACTACATTGACTTTGTTTTTCTTTAATGTTTTTGTTTTCATCTTTAGGGATTAAGACAGTAAACTGTCATATTGAATGCTCGTTGTCCTTTTTTTCGGACGTGAACAATATGATGATCTTGATGTATTTCTATAATTGTCATGACAACATCATTCCGCATAACTTTTGGCGCATTTGTAGGATTGTCGTGAATGTCTCGTAGGATATATTTATCCTCCTTTAGCCAAATAACAATCAGTTCAAGCCCTTCTTCAGTTCCGTTACAGTATTCAAATTGACGATCTTCTCTGCGTTCAATAAAACAGGTATCTGTTCCATTTAGGACATAAAAATGACCAGCTTTAAGAGCCGTAAACAGAGTCGAATCGTTTGTCGATTGAGCAGCGGAAATAACCGTGGAGAATAGGATTATTAAACTAAGTAGTGCGCGCATGCGTTAATCGAAAAGAGATGCAACAAAAGCCGTTTTATTAAAAACTTGCAAATCGCCTATGCCTTCGCCTACACCGATATATTTCACCGGAATTTTCATTTGATCTGAGATACCAATTACAACACCTCCTTTAGCTGTACCATCTAATTTTGTAATGGCTAATGCATTTATTTCTGTAGCTAGCGAAAATTGTTTGGCCTGTTCGAATGCGTTTTGTCCTGTTGAACCGTCCAATACTAAAAGTATTTCATGCGGTGCATTAGGAACGATTTTGCCCATGACATTTTTAATCTTCGTTAACTCGTTCATTAAGTTAACTTTATTGTGTAATCGTCCAGCTGTATCAATAATAACAACGTCTGCGTTTTGTGCTTTTGCAGATTGCAGGGTATCAAAAGCGACAGATGCAGGATCCGCATTCATGCCTTGTTGGACAATTTGAACCCCAACGCGCTCTGACCAGATGATCAACTGTTCAACGGCAGCGGCCCTGAAGGTATCAGCCGCCCCAAGGACTACTTTTTTACCGGCAAGTTTAAATTGATTGGCAAGTTTGCCGATTGTCGTCGTTTTTCCAACTCCGTTCACACCAACTACCATAATTACATGCGGGCCGTCTGTATGTGTAGGTACAATAAATTCGTGGATATCCTCCGTGTTGTTCTCTGCAAGCAATGCGGCAATTTCTTCTTTTAAGATGCCGTTTAATTCATTTGTGCCAACATACTTATCTCGAGAAACGCGTTCTTGAATTCGCTCAATAATTTTCAGAGTGGTTTCTACACCAACATCCGAAGTAATTAATACTTCTTCTAGTTCGTCTAAAACTTCTTCGTCTACTCTCGATTTACCGACAACGGTTCGCGTTAATTTAGATAAAAAACTTTCTTTTGTCTTTTCAAGTCCCTTATCGAGGCTCTCCTTTTTCTCTCGAGAAAAAAAATCAAAAATACCCATAATTTAATATAAGAAAAGCTTCTTCCTAAAAGGAAGAAGCTGTACAATTAATTTATTTTAAGCCAATTAGTTTCTTGCAAACCAATCTTTAATGGTGTCGTTGTGAACGACCTCAGACTTAAAGTTATATGATCCAGACTTTTCATTCTTAACCATTTTAATTACTTTTGTGTGCTCTTTACCGCCACCTGTCTGCAATGATGCTACCGTTTTCTTAGCCATTTTTTTATTTTTTTAGAATAAAGTTAAATTGAAAGCGTACAATATGTACAGATTCTCGATTTTCTTTAGTCGTGTATTTTTTACTTAATTTCTTTGTGAACAGTCATTCTCTTCAAGATTGGGTTGAATTTCTTCAATTCCATTCGATCTGGAGTGTTCTTTCTATTCTTTGTAGTTATATATCTAGAAGTACCTGCCATTCCAGATTCTTTGTGCTCTGTGCACTCTAATATAACTTGAATTCTATTACCTTTTGCTTTCTTAGCCATCTCTAATTTCTTTAAAAAGATTTATTTTAAAAACCCTTGATCTTTTGCTCTTTTCATTGCAGCAGAAATTCCAATTTTGTTGATCGTTCTTAAAGAAGATGCACTAATTTTTAAGGTTACGTGACGATCCTCCTCAGGAATATAAAATTTCTTTGTAATAAGATTAGGCAAGAATTTTCTTTTTGTTCTTCTTTTAGAGTGAGAAACGTTGTTCCCGCTCATGACCTTCTTTCCTGTTAATTGACAAACTTTTGACATTTTCTATATTTTTACTGCTCTTCTTCCAAAAATGGAGTGCAAAGTAACTAACTATTTTTTGGTTTTACAAATAAAAATGCAAAAATAATTCTTTTAATTTCTTGAACCACTTTCCTTCACCTTTTATTTGCTATTGATCAGTTTGTTAGTCTAAATGATTCGTAAGAATTAAACGCAAAAAGTTTAACCCGGCAAGTACACTTGCTTGAATATTTCTTTCGCGCGTGTGGCCAAAGTTAAACATTTTTGAATAGGTTTTCGTTGGACTAGCAACAGCAATCCAAACTGTGCCCACTGGTTTTTCTGCACTGCCTCCTGTTGGACCAGCTATTCCAGATACGCTAATGCAATAATCAACGCCTAATAGACGACGTCCATTATCAGCCATCTCTTCGACCACGCCTTGCGAAACAGCTCCATGGGCAATGAGCGTTTCTTCCTTCACGCCTACTAATTCTTGCTTCAGTTCATTGGTATAGGATACGATCGATCCTAAATAATAAACGCTCGATCCTTCTTGTGAAACAATTTTTCGTGCTATACTTCCTCCTGTGCAGCTCTCAACCGTTCCTAATGTGCTGTTTCTATCGATTAAAAGACGTGCTACCACACGTTCAATTGTGTCAAATTCACCCCCTATAATGTACTTTGAATGAAGCGTACTTAATTCAGTTATGTTTTGATCAATAACACCCTTTTGATCAAGTTTACCTGTTAAACGGAGTTTAAGGGTGCCAACCGAAGGGAGGTAAGATACGCTAATGCCCTGTTCTCTATTCATACTTTCCCAATCGCTGATGAGAGCGGCTAAATAAGATTCACCGATACCAATGACTTGCACTGTTCTGTGGTAAAAATTACCAATGGCGTAGTTCGATTTTATATACGTTGTGAATTTCTGAAGCAAGCCTTTCATCTCATAGGGTACGCCTGGCAATGAAAGTACTTTACTTTTGGAAGCATGAAAGAGCATTCCGCTCGCCGTTCCTAAATCATTTTCTAGAATTGTGGCATTTTTTGGGAGCATGGCTTGCAAGCGGTTAACTTCTAAAAATGGTTTGTTGAATTTTGTGAAAAATTCTTGAATACGATTGAGAATGTTAGGGTAAATCACTAATTCATCCTCAAAATAGTGCGTCAATACTTTTTTGGTAATATCATCATTCGTCGGTCCTAATCCTCCTGTAATTATGATGAATTCTGCCTTGTTTATAACGCGGTCCAATGTCGCAACAATATGCTCTTCTTTATCAGAGATGCTCACAATTTCATTGATTTGTATGCCGAGTTGATAAAGTTCTTTAGCGATATACGCCGAGTTGGTGTCAATTGTTTGACCAACTAAAATTTCGTCCCCGATTGTAATGATAATAGCGTCCATTGTAGTGCTTTGTTTTAGTTGATTATATTCGTGGTATTCTTTTTGCAGAACATGTAGAAATGATTATTTTTGACAAATATAATAAAGATTGAGATGAGAAAATTAACAGTAATAGCTGGACTTGCTTCGTTGCTTTTTCTAGCGCAGTGTGATATTTTAGAAAGCGTAGCTTCTGACGTGTTGTCAACCGACGGAACTTCAGGTGCTCCGGCTTTAACAAATGATGAAGTAATAGCTGGTTTAAAAGAAGCGCTGACCATAGGAATCAAAAATGGAGCTGCTTCCGCTTCAGCAGTGGATGGGTTTTTTAAGAATCCCAAAATATTTATACCTTGGCCAGAAGATGCAGTACGTTTGAAGGAATGGGGGGTGAAGAATGGATTTGATGGAAAAGTGACGGAAATCGAAACAACGTTTAATCGCGCGGCTGAAGAAGCATCAAAAAAGGCCACGCCAATTTTTGTTGATGCCATTACAAGTATGTCAATTTCTGATGGTTTTGATATTCTTCGAGGTTCTGATTCCGCAGCAACTATGTTTCTACAACGTACAACATCATCAGCGTTAATGACGGCTTTTAGACCTGTGGTTCATGATGCTGTAGAGACAGTTAAATTAACCCAATATTGGGAGCCGGTAGCAGGTGCCTACAATAAAATTGCTAAATTCTCACCAAGCATGACTGAAGTAAATACCGATTTAGACGGTTATGTAACTCAGAAAGGAATGGATGGACTCTTTTTTCTTGTGAAAGGCGAGGAAAAGAAGATTCGAGATAATCCAGCGGCAAGAGTGACAGATTTGCTTAAAAAAGTGTTTGGAAGTATAATGAATTAAGAGCTAAACGGCTTATGTAAAGAGCGGACGAATTTACGTACGCTCTTTTTTTTTGTCAATTAATTTGAAAGACATAGAGATTAAAACTTATTTTCAGTTCTTCTCAAATCAATTGGTCTATCGAGCATCAACTCGCCAAGATTTTAGTACCTTGGTCAAATGAAAATCTTGTTTTTAACGGATGGCATTTATCCCTTTCAATTAGGAGGGATGCAAAAACATTCGTTGATGCTAATTCGTCAACTTGCCGGTCGTGGAATTGCCTTAAATGTGGTGCATTGCGGAGGGTTAAATTATTCGCCAGAGGCATTTAAAAGTTTGTTTACTGTTGAGGAACAAAATTACATTACTGAAACCTTTGTTAAGTTCCCTAAAACAGACCCATTCCCTGGACATTATATACGAGAGAGCAAAGCTTATTCGAAAAATGCTTATTTCGAATTGGAGAATGATGTTCATTCCTTTGATCTTATATATGCTCAGGGTTTTACGGCTTGGCATTTTATAAAGGAGAAACATAGGAAACAATTTAATTGTCCAATCACTGTTAATTTTCACGGTCTTGAGGTGTTTCAAACGGCTCCCTCTTTAAAAGTAATGGCTGAATATACCTTGTTGAAAAATTCGGTAAAATGGAATTTGAGAAACGCAGATTATGTGTATTCTTTTGGCGGACAGATTGATGCCATAATGGATTCCCTCGGTGTGCATGCCGATCGTATCTTACACCAATCAAATGGGATTGATGAAGCATGGTCGGTTGAGCAAAATGAACGGACAGCTAGTCATCCAAGACGGTTTATTTTTATTGGTAGAGCTGAGCGTCGCAAGGGGATAGAAGAGTTGAATAAAGTGCTTGAACACTTGTTGAAGCAAGCAGTTAATTTTGAATTTACTTTCATAGGTCCTATCGAAGAAAAATTGCAAATTAAGTCGGATAAAATCACGTATTTAGGGGAATTGAGAGACCCATCTTTAATTAAGGAGGAATTGCTTAAGCACGACTGTTTGGTTTGTCCAAGTCATGCCGAAGGTATGCCGACAGTTTTGTTGGAGGCTATGGCCTGCGGATTAGCCGTAGTTGCTACAAATGTGGGGGCGGTATCTCGCTTGGTGGATCAAAACGGTATTTTGATCGATAAGCCTGAGGTAAAAAGTCTGACATTGGCTATTCAGGCAATCATAGAAATGGACGATATTACCTTGAATGCGTGTAAAGTTAAATCCAAAGAAATTATTAAAAACTCCTTTTTTTGGCCACAGATAGTGGATCAAAAATTAGAAGATTTTAAAAGATGTATTGCCAATAATAATCAGGCAGTGGATAAATGAGAAATTCTTATCGTAATTTTGCGCCAATTTGTTTTTCCAATTCAGCCCGAATACGTTGCATAATACCATCAATCTGAGCATCTTTCAATGTTTTTTCTTCGTCCTGAAAAATGAAAGAAACAGCATATGATTTTTTCCCTTTTTCTAAATTTTTCCCTTCATAGACATCAAAAAGACTGACCTCTTTTAGGAGTTTTCGATCGACTTTTGCAGCAATCGATTGGATGTCATTGAAACGGATGTTCTGATCCAATAGCAAAGAAAAATCTCGACGTGCAAATTGCGTTTTAGGAATTGTGCGAAAATTGATTTTGTTCAAATGCGATAATTCAATGATTTGGTCCCAATCCAATTCAGCATAATAAACAGCATTTTTTACACCAAATGCTTTCAATGTCGAAGCGTTAATCCAACCAAATTCGCCAATGTGTTTGTTCGTAATAGAGAGACCAATTCCGTCTTCGAATAAATCATTCGTCAGGTCTACAGGGCGCGGTGCTTTGTCAATACCTAATTTCTTTAGAATCGTATCAATTGCCCCTTTTAGGGTGTAAAAACTAGTTTTACGACCGTCACTTGCCCAATTTTCAGTTTCATTTAAGCCACAAATCCAAATCCCAAGTTTTTTTCGTTCTTGATAATTGCCATCAACGAATGAATAAACTTTTCCAAATTCAAATAATTTTAAATCCGGATTTTGTCTATTCTGATTGTGTTCGATATTGCGCAAGCCTCCAAAAAGCAAATTTTGACGCATGACATCCAATTCATTACTTAATGGATTTAGAATGCGAACATCTGCATTCGGTTTAAAATAATTCGATTCAATTTTTCCCCAAACCAAACTAGATGTCAATGAATTATTCATGATTTCTGCAAATCCATTGTCGGCCAATAAATCAGCCGTTACATTGTAAAGTTTCTCCTTATTTGGTTTGGTCTGATATGAAATGGAAGTATTCAGTTTTTCCGGCAAAGGAACTTTGTTAAATCCATAAATGCGCAGTACTTCTTCAATCAAATCCGCTTCACGAATTACATCAACGCGGTATGCAGGAACACGGACGACAATGGCTTCTTCTGAATCCGAAACCATGAGAATATCGAGTTCGGCTAAAATCTTAACAATATCTTCGTTGGAGATTGGTGCGCCACATAATTTGCGGCAACGGTCAAAATTTAAAACGACTTCCTTATCTTCTATAGCAGAGGGGTAAATATCATAAAGTTTACCAACTGAACCGCCACAAATTTCTAAAATCAAAGTGATCGCTCTATCCCTTGCCTTAAGAACTGTGTTTGGATCAATACCACGCTCAAATCGAAAGGACGAGTCTGTATTTAAACCGTGTCGTTTCGCGTCTTTTCGAATCGTAACAGGATTGAAATACGCTGCCTCTAAAAAGATACCTGTCGTTGTTTGTTTAACACCTGAATCAAGTCCTCCAAAAACGCCAGCTAAACACATGGCTTTATCCGTGTTAGAAATTACAAGGTCTTCATTCGTTAATTTGCGCTCAACTTCGTCTAAAGTAATGAGCGTTTCTCCTGCAATAGCCCGGCGTACAATAATTTCACCATTCACATGCTCTAAATCAAAAGCATGAAGAGGATTGCCCGTTTCGTACATCACGAAATTGGTAATATCAACCACATTATTGATTGGTTTTAAGCCAATAATTCGAAGGCGATTTTGCAACCATTCAGGCGAGTCTGCAATTTGAATTCCAGTTATAACAGCACCTGCATAACGCGGGCAGTCTTCCTCCGCATCAACGCGAATGGAAATTCCGTTACCGTCTTCGCTAAATTGCAGCGTTTTTGGATATGAAATTTGGAAAGCATTCGTTTGCTCGTGGTAGTTTAAATAAGCTTTTAAATCTCTGGCGACACCAATATGCCCCATGGCATCAGCTCGATTAGGGGTTAATCCAATTTCGATTAAGTAATCATCTTCAATTTTAAAGTAGTCACGAGCAGGCATTCCAACTGTCGTTTCGGGAGCAAGTACCAAGATTCCTTCGTGAGAATGACCTAAACCAAGTTCATCCTCTGCGCAAATCATACCACTGGATTCAATTCCTCTAATTTTAGATTTTTTAATTTTTAAAGGTTCATCAGGGTTAGGATAGAGTGTTGCACCGACAAGCGCCACAATCACTTTTTGACCCGCTTCCACATTTGGAGCTCCGCATACAATTTGCAATACTTCTTCAGTCCCAACATCTACTGTAGTGACGCTGAGTCGATCAGCATCTGGGTGAGGAGTTTTTGTAAGAACTTGCCCTACAACTACATTCGCAAGTCCACCTTTTACCGTTTCTACTTTTTCAATTCCTTCAACCTCAAGGCCTGTATCTGTCAAAATTTCTCCCATACGTTCTGCTGTGAGATCTGTATTGATATAGGTTTTTAACCAATTGTATGCTATCTTCATTGTATCTGCTATCCTTAAGTGTGACAAATGTAATTAATACGAATTCAAAACCGAAATTCTAATCCTTATAATTCGTGGATAAAAACGAATAGGTCTATCAATTCATAGCGAAAAGGTTCCATAAAATTTAATATAGAATTAATCTCCTATCAAAGAGATCGTGTAGATTTTGTGCCTTGAAATTCGTAAATTTGTGATTCAAAATTCCAAACATTAAAATGAAAATAGTCAAGATCTTACCATTTATCATTCTCATTCTAGGATGTAGGAAAAAAGAAGTACAGCAAGTAGACTACGCAAATGAAATGCGAAATTTTGTAATCGAAATTTCTACAGCCGCAAAATCAATCGATCCAGATTTTATGATCATTCCTCAAAATGGTGCGCCGCTTGTTACCAATTCACGTGAACATGATGATGATGTCGCATTGGCCTATCTAGCTGCGATTGATGGGCAAGGACAGGAAGATTTGTATTACGGCTATACGCACGACAATAAGGCTACTCCAAATGAAGTAACAGAAGATATGAATTATTATCTAACGTTATTGGAGGAGAATGGGGTAGAAGTCTTGGCGATTGATTATTGCAAGGATCAAGAAAAGGTCTTGAATTCGTATGCGAAGAATGAAGCAAATAATTATATCAGCTTTGCTGCAAATGAGCGTAACTTAACCAATATTCCTGATTATACCGTTAACGTTCACAATGAAAATAATGAAGATGTAACAAACTTGAGTGAGGCCAGAAATTTTTTGTATTTAATTAATCCAACGGAAGAATTTGCGACAAAAGAAACCTTTCTCAATACGTTATCTGAAACGAATTATGACCTGGTATTAATTGATCGAGATTTTAATGATGAAAGGTATACGCCGACTGAAATCGAAGCTTTAAAATGGAAGGCGAATGGCGGGAGAAGGTTGGTTATTGCCTATATGAGTATTGGTGAAGCAGAAGATTACCGTTCTTATTGGAAAAAAGAATGGGAAAAGTTTAAAACGAGTCCCGATTGGTTGTACAAAGAGAATAAGTTATGGCGGGGGAATTATAAGGTTTTTTATTGGATGGAATCGTGGAAATCGATCATATACGGCAATGAGGATGCGTATTTATTCTCTCTTTTAAATGTTGGATTTGATGGCGCTTATTTAGATATAATAGATGCGTATGAATATTACGAAGAGCTTTAGTAGCGTATTTATAGTACTGTCAAGTTTCTTGATGACGACTTCCTTTCAGCAAAAAGAAGTCATGGCTCCTGCGATTGATCAGGAAGAATTATTGGCTCGGCATAACTTTTATCGGTCCAAAGTTGGAGTTCCTCCCCTAGTGTGGTCGGATGAATTGACAGAGTATGCTCAAAATTGGGCCAATCATCTTTCTAAGTCATGTGACCTCGTTCATAGTGACAGTCCATACGGAGAAAACATATATTGGACCAGCGGCACTGCAACACCAACTGAAGTTGTTGATACATGGGCTTCGGAAGAGCGCTATTACAATCACAAGAATACAGTTTATCGTTCGAGCACAGGTAGACGAACGGGGCATTATTCACAACTAATTTGGAGAAATACAACAGAAGTAGGCGGCGCAATGCAGAAATGTAAACATGGCGGAGAGATTTGGGTATGCAGTTATAATCCCTATGGCAACGTAATCAATTCAAAAGCTTATTAGTCGCTCAGCTAATCAATATTTTTTAATTTATTGTGGAGATAATCAAATAATTCTTACCTTTATTAAGTTATGAATAGAATTTTATTTCCACAAGTAGCAACCGCCCTATTTATCTGTCTGACAGCGTACTCTGGTAAGGTTGTAGCACAAGATTTTTCTTATGCATCTATTAGTGCCCAAACGGCAATATTTACGGGAGGTAATTTACCGATTAGAAGAGATGAAGGTGGTAGCTTTTACGGTCCACCCCATTGGGAGGTTGATAATGTGGACCAAGTTCCTGTGGCATATGTGAGTGGAGATGCTCCGCGGGTGAATGCAACCTTTAAAATGGTTTGTGAAAACGTTCCAGATTCGCTTTGGATAAGAGGGGTTGGACCGGAAGGTATGACGTTCGAACCGCAAGAGGTGAATGTAGAACCGGCAGGTGATGCTTATTCTCTTTATTATCCTTCCACAACGGCGGGGTTTGCGTTTGAAGCAGATATAGCACGATTTTTTAAGCCGTTTAAAATCGGTTGGGATGTATCATTTGACGGCGGAATTACATGGCGTCCAGCGGATACAACACGAAATACTCTTTATGTCACACGCTCTGCGCCACAGCCTGAGGCAGGGCACTTCAAATGGTATCATTCTGTTTACGATATCAGTTGTCGTAACGCAAATTCGCAGAGTACGGACACGGACATAATTGCTGCAGTTTGGTCTGAATTTACAGACCATGTAGTGCTGAATTATGCAGATGATAGCCTGCATTATTACAGTCCTAAAAATACAGTGAATACAAATCTTGGAGCCTTACTGAACGCTAAAAATGCACAATGTTATACGTTTGCGCAACTTTTTTTGTCAACTATTAAAATTCAAGGCGTCGTTCGCACCAATAATTACGTATACATTACGCCTGTTTATTCAACGGCATGTGGAGGTAATTCTGTGAATCGCTTTTTGGTAAAAAATTGGGAATATGGAGAAGCGACAGGAGCAGGTTGTGCTGAATATCCATATGAAAACACCTATACAACGCTATTACCTGCACCCTATACAGCTTATAGTTTTTTAACGGCGGATGTAACGGATCAAAGTGGTTTACCAGGGCAATGTTCGCCTAACCCTAGTTCATATTTTAATAATCATCAAATCGCTTTAATTGATGGTGTTTATTATGATGCTTGTTATGGTGTGACTTTTGCAAGCCTAGCTGATATTCCCTTTGACGCATTTGATGGTTGGGGCTATCGTTATACTTCAGGTGGAGTAACCTACGCTCGTTTTACAGATGATATGGGAGCAACAGTTTTATCCGAATCGATTACGACCTTTTAATAAATGAAATTTATACTTTCACTTATCGTATTTTTCATAGCAGCGAATGGGCAAGCTCAATCGCTAGAAAGAAAGATTATTGTTCAAAATGGGCAGTTTTATTATATGACAGTGGACGAAAATTTGCAATTGGCGACGCTTTATACGGGTGCGATTGGGCAACCAATAAAAGATGCGAAAGCATATGCTGTTCCTGCAGGACGAGGCATAAGTGCTGAAACCAATCCGTTGGCATGGGATCTTGATGAAAATTATCTTTACGCCATCAATTTTTTGGATCATTCTTTAAATGATCGAAATGAGTCCATCAAAAAGATTCCGATTACTGCATTGCGCAAGTGGGGTCCGGCTCTTCAAACCGAAGAGGTGCTAATGGAAAGTATCGATCAGCATCTGTATCAAATCAATGAACCCTATTTGTTTGTTAAAGAAAGATCGAAGTTTTTAAATCATTTCTATTTTGATGCTATTTTACATGAAAATCAATATTGGGTAGCCATGGCTAATAATGATGAGTTGACGCTATGGTGCTATACAGGTGAAGGCTGGAAACATTCGGAAGTGATAGAATTTCCGATCACAAATTATTTTAACTTGATCAGCTCTCAAAATAAGTTGTGGCTTACAACGTATGAAGGTGATTTTTTTGAAGTCGGTTTAAACAATATTGGTCCAAAAAGAAAAATGGCTGAAAATTTTGGGTTAGGTGCTTCATTTCTTCTAGAAGATCGAGATGAAAATAAAACCTATGTGATATCGCCTAACACCTTGAATTTCGAGAAAACACTTACTGAAACTCTTTTTTCGAACGGTCAGTTAATCAACTTAAAAAATTAACAATAAAGATATTTTATATGAAAAATAAATACACCATTTTCATGATGAGTTTTCTTTTCTCAAGTGTACTGTTTGGAGCAGATCTTGAAGCACTCGTCGTTCCAACTTTTAGTGGAGAAAGCACAGGGTCAATTGATCTAACCATCTCAGGTGGTGTGGCGCCATATGTTTACAATTGGTCTGGACCGGATGGTTTTTCATCTTCTGATGAGGATTTAACTGATCTTCCAAGTGGTACTTATACGATAACGGTTACAGACCAATATTGTGGTATTGCAACAATGGAAGTTGTTGTTGGAACATTGAATGATGCTTCGGTGACTGAGACACCTGTTTTTGAACTGAGTGTTTTTCCAAATCCAACGAATGGTCTTGTGTTCCTCAATTCAACTGAGCTATTAGATGTTGTCGTGTATAATATCGTTGGAGAAATGATAATGAATGTTAATAATGTCACTCAAATTGATCTGGCTGGAGAGTCTGCAGGTGTTTATATGATCCAAGTGAGTTCTGCTAAAGGAGTTCTAACTCAAAAGATAACTTTGACCGATTAAGGAGATGGGATCTTAAAATGATCAAGCAAAAATAAAAATTCAGGATCTGTTTGGGCAGGGAACCCCCAATCCAAGGCATTTTGAATCATGGATTGAGTTTCTATTTCGTCACCTAATGCAAAATAAATAAGGGCCATATTTTTATAGAGGTATGGATTTTTAGGTTCTAGATCAAATGAAATCAATGCGTCTTTGTATGCTAAATCAAATTGCTGTAGACCATAATAAGCATAACTTCTATTGCTGAAGGCAAAAGCGTTCAATGAGTCCAATTTAATTATTTTTGATAAGTCTTCTATTGCATTTTCAAAGTTCTTACTAGGAAACCAAATGTAAAATGTGCGATTGTTATAGGCTCCAATATGGGTACTGTCTTTTAAAATCGTAGCGTTAAAATCTTCAAGAGCAGGTTCTATTTCTCCTGCATCCGCATGATAGCAACCACGATCGTAATAATAGGCGGCCTGCGGATCCAATTGGATTGCACGGTTAATATTAGCCATTGCTGAATCACGGTATTGAATCGAATAATAAACATTCGAAAGTAATTGATAACCTTCTGCTTTTTGTTGAGCGTCCTTCGTTGATTTTATATTTTTACGGGCAGATTCGATCGCTAAGGCCAAATTTTTGGTAGACATATGAAAAAGAGTCTCTAGCTTATAATGATCATTTGACGTATCTTCTAATTCATCTAAGCGTATCAAATCTTTATGCATCTCTTTTAATTCTCCTAAGGCGAGATAACAAGTGGCGCGTTGAATGTAATATATTTCGCTTTCAGGGTAGCGTATAATGAGTTCATTCAAATATGGCAAGGCATCAGCAATACGGTATAATTGCAGATAACACGCTACAATCTCTTCCCATTGATCAATACTCGGCGTATCCACCAAAGTAATCCCTTTTTCAAAATCTGCTAAACCTCTACCGTAGTCTTTTAATGAAACAAAACTTGATCCTCTCTCCCAGTATAAACCTCCCTTATTTGGCTTTAATATAATTGCCTTATTAAAATCAAGAACTGCCTTTATGTGATCCGCTTCTAAAGCATAGACTTTTCCCCTGGCAAAAAAAGTTTCAGCGTTAAGTGAATCAAGCAGAACTGAATTAGAATAAAGGGTTATTGCTTTATTAGTTGCACCTTTTTCGACACATTTATTAGCTTTTTTGTTTATTCTTTCAACCTTAGTTTGCACTTTATTCGTTTGTCCAAAAACGGAAAGATTCAATAACAACAAAAGAAAAAAGAGTAAATGCTGACTATTCATCTCAAGATTGCGTGGCTAAAAAGGTTAAAACGTTTTTTTCGATTCGAGTATGCATGTCGGATACATCCGATTTTTCGAATACCTCACCCGTAATTTTTTCGTAAAGTTCTATATAACGATCACTAACGACCTTCACAAATTCTTCAGGCATATCAGGAATCACTTGACCATCTAGTCCTTGAAACTTATTTGCGATTAACCACTCACGCACAAATTCTTTCGATAATTGTTTTTGTTTTTCATCATTCGCTTGGCGCTCTTCATAGCCTTCCGAATAAAAATAACGGGAAGAATCAGGTGTGTGAATTTCATCAATCAAATAAATTTGACCGTCTTTTTTCCCAAACTCATATTTGGTGTCTACTAATATCAATCCACGTTTCGCCGCTATTTCGGTACCACGTTGAAATAATTCACGAGTGTATTTTTCTAAAAGTATATAATCTGCTTCATCAATAATTCCCTGTGCAATTATCTCCTCTCGGGAAATATCTTCATCATGTCCTTCATCTGCTTTTGTAGCAGGTGTTATAATAGGAGAGGAGAACTTGTCATTCTCTTTTAAGCCATCAGGAAGGGCAACTCCGCAAAGGATACGTTTCCCCGTCTTATATTCACGTGCGGCATGACCGGCTAAATATCCTCTGATTACCATTTCTACGCGGAAAGGCTCACATTTGTGACCGACAGCAACGCTTGGATCTGGTGTGTCAATGAGCCAGTTTTGAACGATATCCTCCGTTGCACGCAAAAATTTTGCAGCAAGCTGGTTTAAAACTTGTCCTTTAAAAGGAATCGGTTTGGGGAGAATATAATCGAAAGCTGAAATTCGATCGGATGCTACAATGACAAGCAGGTCATTTTCTAAACTGTATACATCTCTAACTTTGCCATTATAGACACTTGTTTGTCCTGGAAATTCGAACTTTGATTCTTTAATTGCGTTCATGCTTTTTTCTATTAGTTGGCTAAATTTAATCTTGACTGTAGGCTTCAATGATTCGTTTCACAAGTTTGTGGCGAATAACATCATTTCCATTTAATTCAACAATTTCTATTCCTTCTACATCTTTTAATAATTCAACCGCTGAAATTAAACCGGATTTTTGATTTTTGGGTAAATCGATTTGTGTTTGATCTCCTGTGATCACAAATTTTGCATCCCTACCCATTCGGGTTAAAAACATTTTCATTTGATTCACTGTTGTGTTTTGAGCTTCATCCAAAATCACAAAAGCTTTATCCAATGTTCGTCCGCGCATAAAGGCGAGGGGCGCAATTTCAATCGTTCCGTTCTCAATATATTCCAGTAACTTTTCGGTCGGAATCATGTCGCGCAAGCCATCAAAAAGAGGTTGTACATAAGGGTCTAATTTTTCCTTCATGTCGCCGGGAAGAAATCCTAAGTTTTCACCAGCTTCAACAGCAGGACGCGTCAAAATAATGCGTTTAACTTCTTTGTTTTTAAGTGCTCTCACAGCTAAGGCAACAGCTGTATATGTTTTTCCTGTCCCTGCAGGTCCTACTGCAAAGACCATATCATTTTCCATGGATGCTTTGACTAACTTTCGCTGATTCGCCGTCCGTGCTTTTATGAGGTTGCCTCCATTTCCATGCACAATCGTATCTCCAAAATCTTTAAAGGGAATGGCTTCTGTTTCCTTTACCATCAGGGTTTCAATATTGTTTTCTGAGAGCGCATTAAAATCAATAAGATGGTTGATTAAAAGCGCTAGTTTCTTCTCAAATGCTTCTATCACATCCGGTTCTCCTACAACTTTAATAATGTTCCCACGCGAAATTATTTTCAACTTCGGGAAGTAGGTTCGAATAAGTTTTAGTTTTTGTTCGTTAACACCTAGTAAATCTACTGGTGAAACCCCTTCGATTTCGATTGTTTTTTCCTGCAAAATGTTAATTAATTATGGAGCTTTAACTCTTATTACTTAAAATTAAAATTAATTTTGGGTAAAATTATAAATTTCTATTCATGTGAAAGCCATTTCAATTGATTTTCATGCGAATTTTGAAGTGTTTAGGATGCAAATAATTACATTGACAACGGACTTGGGTTTAACAGATCACTATGTCGCCTCTTTAAAGGGACAACTGTGCAGTGGATCAAACTCAATTCAGTTAGTAGATGTTACCCATAATATTCAATCGTTTAACATTGCACAGGCGGCGTATTTTGTAAACAATATTACACGCGATTTCCCAACAGGCACCATTCATTTTTTGGGTGTAGATGCATTGCCTCAAATTAGCATTGGAAATCCAGAATCGAATTTGTATCCAATCGTCATGAAATTGAATGGGCAATATTTTGTCGGTTGTGATAATGGAATCTTTTCGTTGTTGACGGATTATAAAAATGCAGAGGAAATTGTGCGAATTGATGACTTTAGTTCAAAATTCGCATTGCGTTTTCCTACACGCTATATTTATATCCCTACCATCTTAAAAATCGTTGAAGGACTCTCATTAAAAGAGATTGGTGAGCCAATTGATCACGTCAAGAAGGTGTTTATCACGCAACCTATTTTGGAATCGAATTTGATTAAAGGTTCAGTCATTCATACCGATAAATATGGAAATGTTATCGTTAATATCACTGAAAAACTGTTCAACGAGGTGGGTAACGGCAATCCTTTTACAATCTATTTTAAAAACTCACAATACTTTATTGAAAGTATTTCAAAAAACTATTACGAAGTGCCAACTGCAGAGAAATTGGCCTTGTTTAATGAATCAGGATTTCTAGAAATTGCAATTAATAAAGGAGTGACAGGCAATGGTGGCGGAGCAAGTTCACTCCTCGGTTTAAATGTGGGGGACACAATTCGCATGGAGTTCCATCCTAAAGGATCCAAAGAAAGTATTCAAGCCCTTTTTCCTGAATAATAAATAAATTATGGCTATACAACGTATTGTTAAAATGACGTTCAAACCAGAACATTGTCTTGAATTTGAAACCTATTTTGATCAAATTAAGGAAAGGGTTGCCAGTCAGCCTGGATGTTATGGTGTGAAATTATTAAAAGAGATCAATACGGCCTCTGGTATTTACTTTACCTACAGCACTTGGATAAATGAGGAAGCGTTGAATACGTATAGAGATACCGATTTATTTGGTACGGTTTGGCCGACTGTCAAAGCATGGTTTGGCGACAAGGCAGAAGCTTGGAGTACAACAATTGAAGTGGATATTAAACCGGAGGATTTGATATGAGATTGATTGTGCTAGCCGTATTGTTTTTTTCCTTTTTTGCGCAAGGACAAGATCCTGATATTACACCGGATGATGTGAGCAAAATGGAATTTTCCGGTGTATTTAAAAGTTCAGTTAGTATTGAATTTGCCGGAAAATCAGGATTTGTTGGTGTATCTTACGATCGTTTATTGTCTTCTCATTTGCGCTTTGGTGTTGGAGCAGGATTTAAAGGAGCAGGTTTAGATTTTAAATATTATCCGCGTCAAGTAGGACGTGATAATTGGCTTTTGAATATCGGACTGAGAGCAAATATGATGCGTGTTCCTTCTGATTATCTTTTTTGCTCTTTGCCAATCGGCATGAGTTTTTTCGGAGCTTCTCGGTTGAATTTGGACGTGGATATTGGTCCAATGTACAAATTTCATGTCGCAAATGAAGGCAAGGTCTTGAATTTTACGGAAAATTGGAATTATATCTGGTTTTCAGTTAAAATTGGTTATCGATTTTCGTTCTATGCCATGAAAAGGTCATACAAATTAAATAAAGAAGCTGAAACAAATCCTTAGTATACGTTTTTAAACTATCCGTAAAAAGACGTAGAAAATAAATTAAAACTCCGTGTTTTTACTGATTTTTATTCAATTCATCCACTGTAAATTTGTATGAATTAGATTTAACGCAGGAGAATGCTGAAAATCCTTAAAAGAGTAAGCGACCATTTGTCTTCATTTAAGTTGAGATAATTATCGGTTAACGTGAGCCGAGATGGAAGAGTAGGGCCATCTCGGCTTTTTTTATTGCCTTTATATTTCGATTTGTCATTTGTTTATTGATCGCGATTAGCATTAATAGAATAAGTTATCTATTCATTCGAGTGGATGCATGGCTGATATAAGTACTGGAAATTTAAGACGCTGATTATAGTCATTTATGGATTCAAGGTTGCACTTTGCGCGGAATTATGATGATTGATAAAATGGCTTCATCAGAATTGTGCTAAGAATCTAGGATTGTCGACACGACTAAGTCCTGAATTTTTGAGAATTATAGAGGATATGAAATTTCTTTGTGATGAACATCTACTGCCCCCTTCCAAATGGGATGATCTAGTTTCAGGTGGTTTTTTTAGTCAAGCAAAAAAAAATCCGATCCCTCGTATGAAGAATCGGATTTTAAGGGTAATTGATTTATATTATCCTACGATTTCAGCAGCAGTGAAATGAAAGTTTGATTCGATTTCAGCATTCTCATCTGAATCTGAACCGTGAACTGCATTTTCTCCTTTTGAAGTAGCATATTGCTTACGAATTGTTCCTTCAGCAGCCTCAGCTGGATCTGTTGCTCCAACTAATGTTCTAAAGTCAACAACTGCATTTTCTTTTTCTAATATCATTGCAACAATCGGTCCTCCTGACATATAGTTCACCAATTCACCATAAAATGGACGCTCACTGTGAACGGCATAAAATTCACCAGCCTCTTCTTTTGAAAGTTGCTTCAATTTCATTGCTTTAATTGTGAATCCAGCTTCGATAATCATGTCTGTGATTTTCCCAGTATAACCTTTTGCAACTGCTTCAGGCTTAATCATTGTAAATGTTCTATTTGTTGCCATTTTAATTAAATTTTTGGCAAAGATACATATCCAAAACAAAAGGGGCCAAAAAATTATTGAATAAATTTTTAGTCTTGTCTAAAAAAAGTATTAACTTTGTTTAAAAATATTTTTCTATGAATCAATTTTTGCTTGTTGTATTGGTTGTTTTTTCAGCTTCGGTTTTCGGGCAAGATCTTGAAACGGATCGTCCTGATCAGACCGAGTCAAGTGCTGTTGTCCCGATCAATACAATTCAAATCGAAACGGGTATAGGGGTTGAATTTATTGAGAATTCGTATACAGGTGCCAAAGAAAACTCGGTTTTTGCACCGACAACCTTGTTTCGCATTTCAATGAATAAATACTTTGAATTTCGTCTTGTAAATACACTTGAACACCATAAAGCCGATCTACTTTCAGCGAACGAATCTAGAGGATGGCATATCGACGATTTGGAAATGGGAACTAAAATTCAACTCTACGATCGCCCGAATCGCAAAACTCAGATCGCGCTTATGCAACATATCGCCATGCCAACTAGTTTGTCTAATTCAAACGCGTGGGGATCAATTACCAAATTATTGATTTCGCATGAATTAAAAAAGGGCTTTTCAATTGGGTATAATTTGGGGTATGATTTTCATCAAACTACTGGTCAATTATTGACTTATTCAGTCGCATTGAGCATTCCGATTAATCAAGTGATTGGGGCGTATATCGAAACATATGGAGACTACTGGTTCGAAAATCAACCTATGGTTAATGTTGATGGCGGATTTACATTCGCCATAAAGGAAACCATGCAATTGGATTATTCGTTCGGAATAGGCCTCACACAATTAATGAATTATCAAGCAATCGGATTGAGTATCCGTTTGCCACATTAAATTGATCTATGAAGAATTTAAGTCATAGCGAAGAAAATTATTTAAAGGAGATTTTTCATCTCTCGGGTAATAATGAGAATAGAGTTGCAACGAATGCACTTGCAGGTCGATTGAATACCAAAGCATCCTCTATCACGGATATGCTGCAGAAATTGGCTGATAAAAAATTGGTTGAATATGTTAAATATAAAGGCTGCTTCTTAACAGAAGTTGGCGAGAAAATTGCCGTTCAGATCATTCGAAAACACCGATTGTGGGAGACTTTTTTGGTCAACAAACTTAATTTTGGGTGGGAAGAGGTGCATGATGTTGCCGAGCAATTGGAACATATTGAATCGCTTAAATTGATTGATTCACTTGACCATTTTTTGAATTATCCGAAATTTGACCCGCATGGTGATCCCATTCCTGACAAGGATGGAAAAATTGAGTATCGTAAATCAAAAATAAAATTGCTTGAAATTCCAGCACAATCTCGTGTCGAAATTGTTCGTGTAAATGAGGATTCATTAGATCTTTTGCGTTTTCTGGATCGTCAAGGATTAATGTTGGGAACGGTAGTCGACGTAGTCGAAAAATTTCCTTTTGACGACTCGGTTCGCATACGCATTGAGGATGGAAAAGAGATGAATCTATCTAAAAAAGTGATTGAAAATATTAGTGTAAAATTTATTTCTAAACTGAATTAATTATGTCAAAAATTTGGATTCTATTTATGTGCTTAATCGTTCTATCTTGTCGTTTAGAGGAGAAAGAACGGACCGGACCACTTCATATTGTCGCCACTACAGGAATTATTGAGGATGCATTGAATAATATTGTTGGAGATAGTGCCGAAGTTAGCGCATTGATGGGCCCTGGAACAGATCCGCATTTATATAAACCGACCCCGGGAGATATTGAATTGCTAGATCAAGCAGATGTAATCGTCACAAATGGTTTACATCTCGAGGGTAAAATGGCCGAGATGTTGCAAAAATATGGACTTGAAAAACCCGTCCTAAGTATTTCTGACGGTATTCCTGAAGAAGAAATTATAAAATCAGCAGATTTTGCCGATTCTTTTGATCCTCATATTTGGTTTGACTCCAAAATTTGGTTGAAGGGCTTATCAGGTATTGTCGCTGAACTTAGCAAAATTGAACCAACTCAAGCGGATTATTTTGCCTCTAATTTTGACCGCTATAAAAAGCAAGTTGAGGACATGGACAAGGCTGTTCAGTCAGAGTTAGATTTATTAACAGATCATTCTAAAGTATTGATAACTTCCCATGATGCATTTTCTTATTTTGGACGAAGGTATGGTATTGAAGTGAAAGGGATACAAGGCATTTCAACCTTGTCAGAGGTTGGATTAAGAGATATATCGGCTATGGTTGATTTTGTGATTGAACGTAAAATAAAAGCCATTTTTGTCGAAACATCTACGTCCAATAAGACAGCACAATCAATCGTGGATGGCTGTGAAGCGAGAGGGTATTATGTCGCCCTGAGGGGACCGCTTTATTCGGATGCATTAGGTGAACCTGATGCTGAAGGAGGAACTTATATTGGGATGGTGAAAGCAAATGTGAAAATGATCGTTGAAGGACTAAAATAAGTAAGTTATGAAAGATAATTGTGTGATTGAAGTTCATAATTTAACGACGGCATACGGTGGTGCACCCGTTTTATGGGATGTTGATTTTGAATTACCAGGAGGGCAAATCATTGGTGTAATTGGTCCAAATGGATCCGGAAAGACGACTTTACTAAAAACGATCATGGGCTTGCTCGAACCTTCGAGTGGTTACGTTAAGATCCTGGACAAAGAGTTGGATAAAGTGCGTGAAAAGGTGGCCTACGTTCCACAGCGAGAAAGTGTTGATTGGGATTTTCCAGCGAGCGTTTTTGATGTGGTCATGATGGGAAGATATCGCACAAAAAACCTATTTAAAAGGTCGAATAAGACGGATGTCGGTATTGTAAATGAGAGCATTGAGAAAGTGGGTTTAACCGAATTCAAATCGCGTCAAATTTCGCAGCTTTCAGGTGGTCAACAACAGCGCGTTTTCATAGCGCGAGCTCTCGCTCAAAAAGCGGATATCTACTTAATGGATGAACCTTTTGTAGGGGTAGATGCGGCAACCGAAAATTCTATTTTGAAGTTACTCAAGGAAATGAAAGAAACAGGTAAGACCGTCTTGATCATTCATCACGATTTGCAAACCGTTTCCGATTATTTTGATTATTTGGTGCTGCTCAACACTCGATTGATAGCGAAAGGAACGCCACAAGAAGTCTTGACAGAAGAGAACCTTACCAATGCATACGGCGGTCAATTAACCTTGCTTGCAAAAGTGGCTAATTTAATCAAGGTCAACCAATTTCCAATTCGCGAAAAAGATGTGGATTTGTAGGGATGAGTTTAGAGTGAAAAGTACAGAGACAAAAGAATAAGACATCAACCACTAACCACTATTCACTAACCACTATCCACTATCCACTAATCACTAATCACTAATCACTATTCACTATTCACTAACCACTATTCACTAATCACTAATCACTAATCACTAATCACTAACCACTAACCACTAACCACTAATCACTAACCACTAACCACTCTCGGCTGAGCCGAGACTAACCACTAATCACTAAAAAAAGTGCAAACATTTATAGACTTCATAACATTCAAAGATCCAAACGTAATTTATGTCGTGATAGGAATGGTCTGTATAACAGCTTCATCTGCATTAATTGGAACGTTTGCCTACTTGCGAAAAAGAGCGCTAATTGGAGATGCAATTGCACATTCGCTTTTGCCTGGCATTTGTTTAGGTTTTATTGCTGCAGGAGAAAAAAATATGATTTATCTCTTTTTTGGCGCCTTTCTAACGGGTTGGTTTTCTACTTTTTTAGTGGATTTTATTGTGAATAAATCGAAAATCAAACAAGACGCCGCAATTGGCATTGTTTTATCGACTTTCTTCGCTTTTGGCATTGTTCTTTTAACGTATATTCAGAATGGTAATTATACAGATCAAGGTGGATTAAATCAATTTTTATTTGGCCAAGCGGCGGCTATTAATAAGGATGAATTGATTCTTTTTGAAGTGATTCTTGGCATTATCGCGCTAAGCATTTTTATCTTTTATCGCGCTTTTATTTTAGTTTCATTTAATGCTGATTATGCAAAATCCTTAGGGCTACCCGTTAAATTTATAGAGTTTTTATTGACTTCCCTTACAGTTTTGTCAGTTGCTGCAGGAATCCAAGCATTGGGCGTGGTACTAATGTCGGCACTCATTGTTACTCCTGCTGCTGCTGCGCGTTTTTGGTCGCATAATTTGCCACGCATTTTACTTTTAGCAGTGGCTATTTCCGTTTTTTCAGGCCTGGTTGGAGCTTATGTATCGTATGCAAATACACAAACACCTACAGGACCGTGGGTAGTGCTCGTTCTTTCATTTATTACACTCGTTTCTTTTTTAGGTTCCGCAAAGAATGGAATTCTCGCTTCTTATCTAAAATCGCGATCGAATAAACGAAAAATATTGCATGAAAATATACTTAAAACGATTTATCATTATCATGAAAATCACCAGCATATAGAGCAGCTTGATTTAACGGTTTCTGCCTCAGAATTGTTAGAAATTAGATTGGTGGATACGGATCAACTGCAAAAAGGATTAGGGCGATTATTACACATGGAGCTCCTTTCGCAACAAGATCAACGCTATCAATTGACGTCAAAAGGAAGAATAGAGAGCAGGCGAATCGTCCGATTACACCGACTGTGGGAGCAGTATTTATTGAAACGCACCTCCATAGATGCGCTTCATGTGCATTCAGGGGCTGAGGCTATTGAACATATTTTATCGCCTGAATTAGAGCAAGAATTAGAACGAGAATTGGGTATTAAGGGTATCCCTAAAGAAGATTTTTAAATGAACGAATTTTGGATCATATTTACGGCTTCAATTGTAGCCATTAATGCCGCGCTCTTAGGTGCATTTTTGCTTTTGCGTAAAATGGCAATGGTAGGGGATGCAATTTCACACGCGGTTTTGCCCGGCATTGTGATTGCCTATTATTTTAGTGGCGACAAAACCTCTGGATTATTACTTTTAGGTGCGACGCTTACGGGAGTTTTAGCGGCAATTATAATCGATTTTTTATCGCGTAAAGTTCGCATTCAAGGTGATGCATCTATTGGTATAACCTATACTTTATTATTTGCTCTTGGTATGATTATGATTTCAACGTGGATGAAAGGGAATGTTGATATTGATATGGAATGTGTTTTGTATGGTGATATTGCGCTGATTAACTTGGATAAAATAATGGTTGATGAAACCTTATATCTAGGACCAAGGGCATTTTATGTAGAAATCATTGCTTTTTTTATCATTGGTTTGGCTCTTTTGTTCGGATATAAAGGATTTAAAATATTGGCATTCAACGAAGATTATGCAAAATCATTGGGTATAAATACGCGTTATTGGCATTATGCTCTTATGACGTTAGTTTCACTGACAACGGTCGTCGCATTTGAAGTGGTAGGTGCAGTTCTCGTGGTTGGATTTTTAATCATTCCCCCAGCAACAGCGCAGTTGATTACACAAAAATTAAAGCGGATGCTCTTTTGGTCAGCAATGTTTGGGGTTATTGCTGTCATCTTAGGTTACTATGTTGCAATTTGGTTAAATGTTAGTATAACTGGTGCTATGGTTTCGGTTTCTGGGTGTCTGTTTTTTATAACCTTAATTATCCAACGATTTATAAAAAAAATAAAATTAGTGCAGCCATTTAATTTGATTGGTGATGAAGTGAATAATGCGAATTTTATACTTATTAACACGAAAAATGGCTCGAAATTGGATAAAAAACTGTAAGTTATTCTAGATTTATTACCTTTGAAGTTGGGTGAGATAAGCTAAACCAGAAAATTTAACAAAAATGGGCTCCACGAAAAGATGTTTTTTAATTGTAATTGTTTTATTGATTCCCCGTAATCTTACCAGTAAGATTTTGCAACGGCTAGTACAAGTCTATCAAAAAGTCTATCTCCAAAGTATCTGCGGTTAAGTTTGTAGCAAA